>OGXF01000326.1_pt1 | contig 46960 bp, 44 predicted proteins | sample 1576191 | NCBI WGS metagenome assembly OGXF01 (sample SAMEA3541545, study PRJEB24748) | human gut metagenome | biome: human gut; feature: human-associated habitat; material: faeces | place: China | collected 2012
CCTTGGCGACTGCCGCGATAACTTGAGAAACTCGCGAAGCGTGTTTCTCATAGTTTATTTTGTCTTATATGTGAGCTGTTTTACATCTGGAATTGCCATTAATACCGGGTACAGTACGAAGGAGATAATCAGTCCACCGACTCCCTGAATAATATTGGCTGGAATACTTGCTGCTGCAGATGATCCATAAAGGAAAAATTCACAGATAAAATATCCACCGGTTACCAGTACGATATCGATTACGCCACCGAGAAGTACTGCTACATAACGGGATTTGGAATCTTTTGCAATTTTCTGGTAAACAAGTCCTGAAAACAGAGCAATCAGTCCTTTGATCACAAATGTAATCGGAACGTATACAAAATATCCGCCGAGGAGGTCTGACATTGCGGAACCGATACCGGCTGCCAACAGTCCATAACTTGGTCCAAGAACAACTCCTGACAGGATTACGATTGCGTCACCGGGATGTATATATCCGCCTGTGCCAGGTGTCGGAATACGGATAGACATGGTGGCAACACATGCAAGTGCAGCGAAAAGTGCTGTCATCACAATTTTTTTCAAATTTGAATTCATAGAAAAAACCTCTTTCCTTATATGATTACTTATCTTTCGATGGAACCTACTGTACAACAATCATGGCTTGATATAAAGGTCCAATTCTGATAAAAAACAACAGGCCAGTTTGCAATTTTATGGGAGAACTGTAAACTGGTCTGTTGTTTTTAGATAGCATCATATACATCCTTGAGCAAAAACGAATATACGGCGTATAAATATGGATTGGAAAAATCAATTTACTTTAGAAACATATGTAACAACTTATTATTTATCTTCTTGTAAGGCTGATATCGCATTGGCAGATCCAGCCAGGTCTTTTTATCCACAATACTCTTGTAATGTGTAAATGTATCAAATCCGGTCTTTCCGTGGTAACTGCCCATGCCGCTTTCACCAAATCCGCCGAAAGGCATTTCGCTTGTGGCAAGGTGAATAAGTGTATCGTTGATGCAGCCTCCGCCGAACCCAATTCTTGCAATTACATTTTTCGCTACATGTGTATCTCCTGTGAAAATATAAAGTGCAAGCGGATGGGGCATGGCACAGATATTATTTACGGCTTCGTTGATAGAATCGTAAGTCAGGATTGGAAGAACCGGTCCGAAGATTTCTTCCTGCATGACAGCGTCCGCAAAGGTGACGTTGTCCATGATTGTTGGCTCGATCTGTAAAGTGTGATGGTCGAAAGTGCCGCCATAGACCACTTTGTCGTAATCAATCAGTCCAAGCAGCCGGTCAAAATGTTTTAAATTGATAATTTTGCCATATTCTTTACGTGCCAGAGGCTGTTTACTATATTGTTTTTGAATCTGTTTTTTCAATTCTTTTATAAGTTTATCTTTGACTGTGCGGTCGCAGTAAATGTAATCAGGAGCAACACATGTCTGCCCGCAATTTAAAAATTTACCAAAAACAATACGTTTAGCAGCAAGTTTGATATCGGCACTTTTATGAACGATGCAAGGGCTTTTACCACCGAGCTCAAGGGTGATTGGAGTCAGATGGTTGGAAGCATGCCGCATCACTTCCTTCCCTACTTCCTGGCTTCCGGTAAAGAAGATGTAGTCAAAATGTTCATTTAGCAGGAAATTATTTTCCTCGCGCCCGCCTGTGACAACGGCCACATATTTTTCATCGAAGCATTCCCGGATCATACGGCTGATCAGAGCAGTAGTATGTGCAGAATAGGCACTTGGCTTCAGGATAGCTGTATTTCCTGCTGCCAGCGCATCAATCAACGGCTCTATGGTGAGCATGAACGGATAATTCCATGGACTCATAATCAGTGTGACACCATACGGTGACGGTTTTTGATAGCTCCTGGAGTGAAACTGTGCCAGTGGAGTCCTGACTGTGCGCTCTTTCGCAAATTTGCGCGTATGCCTTATCATATAAGTCAGTTCGCTTAGGACGAGACCAGTTTCGCACATGTAGCTTTCAAAAGCACATTTCCCCAAATCTGCACGGATTGCAATATTAATTTCATTTTCATATTTTAAGATGCATGCTTTTAATTTTTGAAGTGCATGTATACGATATTCTACATCAAGCGTAGCGTTGGAATGAAAAAAAGTCCGCTGTTTCTGAATCAGTTGTTTGATTTCAGCCTGTGTCATAAGAAAAGCCCTCCTATATAATTGAATTCATTTTTGAATTTGTAATTGATTCCCAAAATGCAGCTCTGGTTTTTCGAGCTGCAAGTATCATATTTATATGATTATGATAGATGTATTTGTCTGATAATTCAAGAAACAAATTGAAAGAAATGTTTATCGCATTCAGATGGAACTAGTGTTATCGGACTGCATGATACAGGCATGGGTTAAAACTACAGAGAATATTAAGAATATTCCAAAGAAGTTGTTAAGAAATGTAATCTAACATATCAGGTGTGAAGATAAAGGCTGGAAAAAGGAGAGGAAATGTTATGGATTATGTGAGGATTTTATATACTTATATAGTTGAGGATTTTATGTACAGTGGTTATCTGCTTCTTACGTTGCTACTGCCGTGTCTGATATATCAGGGACTAATGGAAATCAAAGCAAAGCAAAATTCCAGGCGTGTGCCTGCAAAATATTATTTTGGAGTTTATGCAATGCTTGTTTATCTGTGGATGGTATTTAAAGTGACAGGGATTGGCCTGTTGGCAGACATTGTAAGACTTAAAGATGCCATCAGTGGCGGATATAACTGGAATCCACTGGCAGGATTGGACAAGGGGTTTGTGTTAAATATAATCATGTTTTTGCCGCTTGGCCTATTGATACCATGTATATGGAAGAAATGCAGAAGCATAACAAATGTCACGGTTACAGGATTTTTACTGTCGTTAACAATTGAAATTTCTCAGATGTTTAATGCGCGTGCAACAGATATTGATGACTTGCTTGCAAATACGATCGGTGCGTGCGCAGGATATCTGATCTGGAGAGGGATTTATGTGTTAGTTTGTGGAAAACAGAAAGAAAAAGGTGATGGATATGTGGAAAATCAAATAGAGGATGATGGAAGAAAATGGGAACCAATGATATATCTGGCGCTGGCTTTTGCCGGAGCGTTCTTTCTGTATAATCCATATGTGCAATGACCGGAAAGTTATTTCTGAAAAACTTTTTGAAAAATAAAAGTGTTGGAGATGCATAGAATGGAATCGAGCAGATATGTAAGAGAGCGAACTGCAAAAACAGTTCGCTCTTTCTTAAAGAACTTACTTTAATTTTCAACTAGATTTTTCTCTTTTTAAGTCTCTCATTAGTTGCTTGCAGTTCAGCAATAATACGATCTTTTTCTTTTAATTTCTCAGCTTGCTGATCAATTTCCTTTTGCATTCTGTCTATCATAAATTCAGTTGTATTGCGGTCTAATTCGGCCAATTCTTTTGAAAACATGGACATTACCTCCTCGATATTCCGACAAATTTCATAGACTTGTTCATAGCATTCTTTAAAGTCCGGGTATTGCTCCAGAATTACAAGAATGTCTTCCGGATCATCCATACACAAGAATGCCAGCCATGCCTCCCGTCGGTCTTTTAAGTTTATTGGTATACTTTCATTGTGCTTAATTTCTTTGAAAATGTCAAGAGGTACAAAGAGATATTTTTGCAATAAATCAAGTTCTAGTCTAGTATCGGAACATTGTTCAAAATGATGTAGGAAAACATTTGGATATTTATAAAATGATTTTGGACTTTTCTCAAACAACACAATGGTGTAAACATTTTTGATATCTTTATAATGAACTTTGGCATGAGAGTCTTTCGGGCTGTTTTTCTGTTGGACTCGTTTATACTGACGAAGTAGAAGATCAGCAGAGTAGCAGGCACTTCGCTGTCCGGGGAAATCATACCCGATTTTTTGAATTTCCAGATTTACAATGCTGCTATCAGAAAGTTCAACGACAATATCCGTGATTAACAATGTAGATTCATCGGCAAGCCTTGTCCCGTCATTAGGAAGAACTTCAAGGATTTTTACAGGTTGTCCAAGAAGCAAGGAAAGAAATTCATTTACCCGTTCCCGATGAGTCTCCGGATTAAGAAGTTCTTTACTTGCGAAATCATACATCATTTTTACACCTTTTGCGCCGGAAGTGAAGTCAAGAAATTCATTCTGTGCTTTTTCGGACCAACTGTAAAAGATGTGTCGTAAATTTGGCCGGTGCTCGATTTTGTGAAGTGTTTCTTCCCGTGTACGAAGCATTGGAAAATATTGTTGCAGTTTGTTTGTCATAGGCGATTCCTCTTAAGAAATAAATTGAAAATAGTTGACAGTTGCGAATGTTCTCTTCATATCGGGTAACAGTTTCGAAAATGAAACACCGAAATCAAGATGCCCGAAGGCTTGAAACTTTTGCAGATTCGCAGAATACGTTTCTGTAAATGTGGATATAGGATAACATGGAAAGGGAAAGAATACAAGATGTTATTGAGAATATCAGTCGTCGTTTACACAATAAAAAAGATGCAGTTTTAAAGCTGCATCATTCCTGACATAATACACCCGCCGCAGGCACCTTGTTTTTTCAGGCTGTTCCATTGCTGCGGGTCAAATTTTATTCCGCCGATTCCGTAGACAGGAATCGTGACTGCATCACAGACATTTTTCAAAAAATCAAGTCCACGTGGCGGCAGGCCTTTCTTACAATCTGTTGTGAAAATGTGTCCGGCTGTCACATAGGTCGCACCGAGCCGTTCTGCTTCCATGGCATCCTCGACAGAATGAACAGATGTGCCGATTTTATGGAAGTCCGTAACATGAAAACTCTGCGAGATTGTCGAATTCTGACTTTGTAAATGCTTCTGCGACTCGGCAGACAACTCCCGTAACAGAGGCAGTGGCAAATGAATGGCATCATGTCCAAGTTCCAGCGCTACTTTCCAGTAAGTATGTAAGATACATGGGACATCGTAAGCTTTACAGATATCCAGAATATTTTTTGCTAATGCTTTGTATTCGTCTTCTGGCAAATCCTTTTCTCTAAGAATGAGAGCGTCCGGGTGCCATTCGCAGACCCGTTTGATCTGGTCTTCAAAAGGTTGATTGCAGAGATGTCGGTTTGAAATGGCAAGGATTTGAAAATTTCTGCCAGGATTATTCCTCTTCTTGAGAATAGAATTATTTATCATAGAATCATTACAGTTCATATTGGATTCTTACTTTCTGAAAACTTCTCACAGCCTATTATATAAGCTTTTCTTTGAAATTTACATTTCCCAGTATAAAAAGTCTGATATGGAATGTCAATGTATGCTTCAAAGAAACACGAAAATATTCATAATATATGTTATACTCTAGTTGCAATGTTCGACTTGAATTTGCGTGTGACAGAGAAATTGCAATCATTATTAGTGACAAAAGCTTGAAATGATAGAAAAGGATTACGGGAAATTACATGGAACAGTACTATTATAATAGGATGAATAAAATAGAACAGGCAGTTTATCATGCCTTGTATCAGGGATTTTTAAATATAGATGAAGAGATTCAGATCCCAAGACTGGAGGGTGAGGCACTCTATAATGTCTTTTTCAAGCTCCGGCTGGATCATCCGGAAATTTTCTGGGCAACAGGCTATAAGTATAAATATTACAACGATTCTCCCAATCTGATTTTTGTGCCGGAATATTTATTTGAAAAAGCAAAGATAAAAGAACATCAGAAAGCCATGACAGCCCGCGTAGAGAAAATCGCAAGAGAAGCGAAGACATTTTCCCAGTGGGACAAGGAAAAATATATACACGACTTTTTATGTGAAAGTATACATTATGATAAGCTGAAAAAACCTTATTCCCATGAGATTATCGGACCTTTAGGGCATGGGGTAGGCGTATGTGAAGGAATTGCAAAATCCGTGAAGGTATTGTGTGATGCCCTTGGAATCTGGTGTATGATCGCAGTGTGTGGAAATAATCCGGAAAAAGGGATTAAGTACCGCCATACATGGAATATCGTAAAGATTGACGGACAGTATTATCACCTGGACGTAACATTTGACAATACGCTTGGCAATTATGAGAAAAAAGAAAATCAGAAACCGGAAAACAAAACTCCACGCAACACATCGGGAAAGAACAAAGCCGGAAAAGCAGAACAGATGGATTTCAGGTACGATTATTTTAACCTGGATGATAAAAACATTTTCCGAGATCACGAACCACTGTTGTATCCGGCTCCAGCATGTAACGAGGGCGGACACTTCTATTATAAAGAGAAGAAACTGTCATTTACAAAGATGGAAGATGTATACAAGCGGTCGCTTCAGGCAGCGAAGAAAGGACGCGTGCTGACCTTTCACTGGCGAGGCGGTTATCTGACCAAAGAAGTGTTAAAAGAACTTCTGGAAGAAATCGAGAGAGCCGGACGTGAGAAAAATAAACAGCCTCAGATCAGTCTGAACTGGGCACAGGCAGTCTTGAGGGTGGAGTATCAGGAACTGCCGGAAGGCATGATCAGAGAAACGAAAGTTGTGATGGAAGATGCCAATGAAGGAGAGCGAGAGATAATTGGAAACAGAGAAAAGCACAGAAAATGTGTGGGAAGCAGAGCAAAAGAATAAAGAAAATGTGGAAAATCAGGCGTACCAGATCAGTCAGGAGAGAGCTTTGGAGATGCTGGAAGAACTTTTGGAACAAGATCAGTTCGAATTACTTCTGCCAGAGTATAAACTGGTTTATATGATGAACGATGCAGTGGAAAGCTTTCTTGTATTTCACGGTGCGCGAATGACCGGAATTTATCAGGACGATTATGAAGGACCACTGGATGCATCAGTTACCTATGAAAATGGAGAATATGTGCTTGTGGTACATCAGGACGATTCTGTTGTAACGCTCTTTTACCAGTTGCTGTCAGTGGAAGTACATTTATACAATTATGGAGAAATCGGACATTTCTGGGTGGAAGGGTACGAATACTTAAGACAACTGGAATATCGCATTGCAATTTTACGGGACAAATTAGAATATCTGGGACCGGAATTCTGCACACCGACAGAACAGAAACTGGCAATGTTAGAACAGTTCCCGCCACTCAATTACTGCTGTTACCCGGCGGTGCCGGATCAATATATTGTACCAAAAGATAATCCGTGGCAGCCGTCAGAAGAGGCGATCACAGTCATGGAAGAATTCGCAGAAGAAGCAGACGATAAAAGCATGATAAAGTTATTAAAATATTACCGGAAACATCATGGTATGAGAATGAGTCGTTACATAGCCGTAAAATTACATCAGACAAAACATGTACGCTTCATAGAACTTCTGACAGAAAAACTCAAACAAGAAGCCGCAAACTATCCAAACCGAAGTTTCGGAAAAGAAGCTGATGAAAGACATCAGAAACTTATCAGTCAGGCTAAAAAAGAGCAGGCAGAACTTTATCAGCAGGGAATCAAATCCGAGGTACTAAGAGAAGAGCCATTCGTCACCGCACAAGACGAACTCGACTATAAGGTTTATCTCATGATTTATAAGTGGCAGGGAAAAAACAGGGGCGTCAATGTCAGAAGAATAAATTAAATTTCCAAAATAAAAAGAGCCCTCCCATCGGAAGACTCTCAAAGGAAAAAGTATGAAAAAGAAAATTGTTATTTATATCTCAGCATCTCTCTTGCTGATGTCTATATAATAATGAAAAAATGTTTTCGATTTGTGTTTAGATTGTTAAAAAAGTGTGAATCATGGAAAAGAAAAGTTTTGATGCAATTTTTATCTGTTATAGACAAGAAAAAAGGGAAAAAAGAGGCTAAAATGAATTTTACAATTTAAAATCTTGCAAATTTCATTGTTATTTTCTTAACTATTGTCAAAAAATGAAGTTGTCATATTTTTATCTTGCATTTCTCAGAAAAATCCTGTAAACTAAATCAAAAGTGCATGTAATCCGTGTGGGGCAGATGAACTATCATGCGACTTTTCGGTCAAGTTGTAATTGCCCGTGGGATTAGAGAGAAAAAGGCTAATTGCAAACCAATAAAAAAAGAGAGGAAGAAGACAATGAAACAGTTCAAGAAAGTTCTGGTGGCGAACCGTGGGGAAATCGCCATTCGAGTATTCCGCGCGCTCAATGAGCTCGGAATTGTGACAGTCAGCATTTATTCTAAGGAAGACAGATACGCTCTTTTCCGTTCCAAAGCAGACGAATCCTATCCCCTGAATCCTGATAAAGGACCAATCGATGCATATCTTGATATTGATACAATTATTAAGATCGCACTGAATGCAGGCGTAGATGCAATCCATCCTGGATATGGGTTCCTGTCAGAGAATCCGGAGTTTGTAGATGCATGTGAACAGAATGGCATTACATTTATTGGACCTTCCAGTGATATTATGAGAGCAATGGGAGATAAGATTTCTTCCAAACAGATTGCCATTGCAGCAGATGTACCAATCATTCCTGGAGTAGATCATGCTATGAAGTCTTATGAAGAGGCAGCGAAGATCGCAGACATGGTCGGATATCCGATCATGCTGAAAGCTTCCAACGGTGGTGGCGGACGTGGTATGCGTATTGTCAATGATCCGGCTGATCTGGAAAAAGAATTCAACGAGGCGAGAAATGAATCTAAAAAAGCATTCGGTGATGATATGATTTTCGTTGAGAAATATCTGAAAGGACCAAAGCATATTGAGGTTCAGGTGATCGGAGATAATTACGGCAATGTTGTGCATCTGTTCGACCGTGACTGCTCTGTGCAGAGACGTCACCAGAAGGTCGTAGAGTATGCGCCGGCATTTACCATTCCAGACGAGACAAGAGAGAAGATTTTTGATGCAGCAATCCGTCTTTGTAAAAATGTTGGATATGTCAACGCAGGAACACTGGAGTTTCTGGTAGACAGAGATAACAATCCATACTTTATTGAAATGAATCCTCGTATTCAGGTAGAGCATACAGTCAGTGAGATGGTGACAGGAATTGATATCGTGCAGGCTCAGATCATGGTTGCAGAAGGATATGCTCTTGATTCAGAGGAGATACATATTAAATCACAGGAAGATGTTACATGTAACGGATATTCTATTCAGACTCGTGTTACTTCTGAAGATCCGGCAAATAACTTCCTGCCGGATACAGGTGAGATGACAGTATATCGTTCCGGTTCCGGTAATGGTATCCGTCTGGACGGTGGCTGTGCATATGTCGGAGCCGTTGTATCACCACACTATGACAGTCTGCTTGTAAAGATTATTTCTCATGACCGTACCTTTGCAGGTGCAGTGAGAAAATCCGAGCGTGCCCTTCAGGAGATGCGTATCCGTGGAGTTAAGACAAATATTCCGTTCCTGATCAATGTGCTGAACCACCCGACATTCCAGTCCGGTCAGTGTTACACAACATTTATCGAGGAGACACCGGAGTTATTCCGCCTGACACACAGCCTGAACCGTGCGACTAAGATCATTGAGTTTATCGGTGATCGTATCATCAATTCTGACATGGGTAAGAAGAAACAGTTCGATAACCGTATTCTGCCGACATTTGACCATGATAAACCGGTCTATGGTGCAAGAGATGAATTTTTAAAACTTGGTGCAGAAGGCTACATGCAGAAGATTTTAAAAGAAGAAAAGCTTTATGTTACAGATACAAGTATGCGTGATGCGCAGCAGTCACTGGTGGCAACACGTATGCGTAGCAAAGATCTGTGCGGTGCCGCTTATGCGACAAATGCATTTATGCAGAACGCATTTTCAGTAGAGGCATGGGGAGGTGCTACATTTGATACAGCGTACCGATTCCTGAAGGAGTCACCGTGGAAACGTCTGACAACTTTAAGAGAGCGTATGCCGAACACATTGATCCAGATGTTGCTTCGTGCGTCCAATGCTGTTGGATACAGCAACTATCCGGACAACCTTGTAAAAGAGTTCATTCAGATCTCAGCAGAGAATGGAATCGATGTATTCCGTATTTTTGACAGTCTGAACTGGATCGAGACTATGAAACTGCCAATCGAGGAGGCACTTAAGACTGGAAAGATCGTTGAAGGTGCAATCTGCTACACAGGAGATATTACAAGTCCGAACGAGACAAAGTATACATTAGATTATTATGTGAAGATGGCGAAAGAACTGGAGTCCTTAGGATGCCATTCTATTGCAATCAAGGATATGGCAGGACTTCTGAAGCCGCTGGCAGCAAAAGAACTGATCAGCACACTGAAGAGAGAACTTCATGTACCATTACATTTGCATACACACGATTCCACGGGAAATGGTGTAAGCACTGTTATGATGGCGGCAGAAGCCGGCGTAGATATTGTCGACCTGGCAATTGAGTCTATGTCATCACTGACCAGTCAGCCGTCTATGAACGCAGTAGCAGAGGCACTTCGTGGAACAAGACGTGACACAGGCCTGAAGCCGGAGGAACTGACAGAATTAAGTCACTACTACAGCCGTGTGCGTGAAGTATATGCACCATTTGAAAGTGATATGAAATCTCCAAACACAGAGATTTACAAATATGAGATTCCAGGAGGACAGTACTCCAACTTGCTTGCACAGGTAACAAGTATGGGATCACCGGATGATTTTGAAGCAATCAAGGGACTTTACAAAGATGCCAATGATCTGCTTGGAAACATCGTAAAAGTAACTCCAACTTCCAAGGCAGTCGGTGATCTGGCTATCTTTATGTACAAGAATGGCCTGACAAAAGATAATATTCTGACAGAAGGTGCCGGATTATCCTATCCGGATTCCGTCGTATCTTATTTCCAGGGTATGATGGGACAGCCGTATGGTGGATTCCCGAAGGAACTGCAGAAGATTGTCCTGAAAGATATTAAACCACTGACAGAACGTCCAGGTGCACTTCTCCCAGCAGTTGATCTGGATCAGATTAAGAAGTATCTGTGCGAGAAATATCATTATGAGGATCGCTCAGAAGCAGATATGTGCAAGAAAGCAGTCAGCTATGCGCTGTATCCGAAGGTATATGAGGACTATTGCGAACACTTTGAGATTTACAATGATGTTACAAGATTGGAAAGTCACGTATACTTCTATGGCCTTAGAAAGGGTGAGGAGACTTACTTGAAGATTGGCGAAGGAAAGGAACTTCTGATCAAATATCTGGAAGCAAGCGAGCCGGACGAGGACGGATACCGTACATTGATGTTCCAGGTAAATGGATCTATCCGTAACGTCAAGATTCTGGATAAGAAACTGGAGATCAAGACAGATCGTAAGCTTAAGGCAAGCAAGTCCAATCCGAAACAGCTTGGAGCAAATATCCCAGGTATCGTAGGAAATGTCCTTGTCAAAGAGGGAGATCCGGTCAAAGTCAATACACCGCTTCTTACTCTGGAAGCTATGAAGATGGAGACAATCGTTGTATCTACGATCGAAGGTGTTGTAGACAAGATTTATGTAAAACCAGGTGAGACAGTGCATCAGGACGATCTGATGATGTCCTTCCAGTAAAAAGATTTTTGAAAAAAGCCTTGAAAAGGACTAATCAGAGGATTATAATCAAATACAGATAAGAGAGATTCTTCGGGGCAGGGTGTAATTCCCAACCGGCGGTAAAGTCCGCGACCCGCTGTGTAAGTGTATGCAGTGGCTGATCTGGTGAGATTCCGGAACCGACAGTAAAGTCTGGATGAGAGAAGAATTATGGTGAATGTATGTCAGTCCCCCGAAGCGTAAGCGTCGGGGGATTTTGTGTTGTCAAGCATACGACAAAAAGGTCCGGTGAACCTTTTTAGTGATACATTCTAAAGAAGCATAGTTCCAAAAGAAGTATTCTTTCTTAATTAAAATAAAAGAGGGCAGTGCCTGAGATTTTCATTTGCACAGTTCAGACACACCGCAGATAAAAAGGAGAGAAAGAAATGAGTACAAATGTAGCAACACAGAACAAGTCAAACACAGCAGGGATGTCAAAAGTAAGATTCATTACCCAGGTGGGAATGCTGGGGGCAATTGCAGTTATTTTAATGGCATTTGAAATACCGCTTCCATTTGCACCGGCATTTTACAAGATTGATTTCAGCGAAGTTCCGGCACTGATCGGCTGCTTTGCAATGGGACCGGCAGCAGGAGCAATGATCGAACTTATTAAAATCGTATTACATCTTCTGATCAGTGGAACATCTACAGCAGGTGTCGGTGATATTGCCAACTTTGCAATTGGTTGTGCCTTTATTCTTCCGGCAGCATGGATCTATAAAGCAAAACACTCCAGAAAAAGTGCAATGATCGGAATGGCAGCAGGAACTGTATTTATGGCATTTATCGGTTGCTTTTTAAATGCATATGTATTACTTCCGGCTTATGCAAAAGCATTTAGCATGCCAATCGATGCGTTGGTAGGAATGGGAACAGCAGTAAATGGTCATATTACGAATTTATTTACATTTGTCGTATTTGCAGTAGCACCATTTAACCTTTTGAAAGGTGCAATGGTATCCGCTGTAGTACTTCTGATCTACAAGAAGATCAGTCCGATTCTGAAAATGAGATAATATCAGCTGGGGTTTTGTTCCAACATCATTATATAGAAGGAAAATATTAAAAAATAGCAGGTGGATATATGGCACTCAATGTCAGAGTTTAAATATGACATTGAAAGCGATATGTTTACCTGTTATTTCTTATTATGTGTAAAAAAGATTGTACTGATAAAAAAACAGAGTGAAATCTAAAATTTTCATTGACAGACGGAAAAGAAGGAGATATTATAAGGTCAATACAAAAACAGAGTTGGAGGATAGGGATTATGAAATTTAAAAAAATTGTAAGTGCTGTATTAGTATCAGCACTGGCAGTCAGCATGATGGCAGGCTGTGGTTCTAAGAGCAAAAGCTCAGATTCAAAATCAGATGTATTTAAAATCGGTGGAATCGGACCGATGACAGGAGATGCAGCAGCATATGGTGAAGCGGTAGACAACGGTGCAAAGCTTGCTGTAGAAGAGATTAATAAAAATGGCGGAATCAATGGTAAGCAGGTTGAGTTCAAGACAGAAGATGACCAGGCAGATGCAGAGAAAGCTGTGAATGCTTACAATACTTTGAAAGACTGGGGTATGCAGATCCTTATGGGAACTGTAACATCTGGTTCTTGTACAGCAGTAGCATCTGAGACAGACAGTGATCACATGTTCCAGATCACACCTTCCGGAACAGCAGTAGAGAGCGTTCAGGATCACGACAACGTATTCCGTCTTTGCTTCTCAGATCCTGAACAGGGAACAAAATCCGCAGAGTATATTGCAAAGAACAAACTTGCAACAAAGATAGCAGTTATTTATAACAGCTCTGATGTATATTCTAATGGAATTTACACAAACTTCGCAGCAGAGGCTAAGAAAGAAGGCCTTGATGTTGTAGCAGCAGAAGCATTTACAGCAGATAATAAGACAGACTTTTCTGTACAGTTAAAGAAGGCACAGTCATCAGGAGCTGATCTTGTATTCCTTCCAATCTACTATCAGGAAGCATCTGCTATCTTACAGCAGGCAGCTAAGTTAGATTATCATCCGACATTCTTTGGATGTGATGGACTTGACGGAATCCTTGGTGTAGAGGGATTTGATAAATCTCTTGCAGAGGGAACGATGCTTCTGACACCTTATGCATCTGATGCGCAGGATGAGAAGACTCAGACATTCACAAAAGCATATGAAGATAAATACGGCGATACACCAATTCAGTTTGCAGCAGATGCATATGATGCAATTTACGCTATCAAAGCTGCAGTAGAGAAAGCTGATGTAACACCGGATATGGATTACTCAGAGATGTGCGACAAATTGATGGACGCTATGACAAAGATCAAGATTGACGGTCTGACAGGTGTAGACGGAATCACATGGGAGAAGAACGGTGAGCCGAACAAGGCACCTAAGGGTGTTAAGATTGAAAATGGTGCATATGTATCCATGGACTAATTCAGCCCGATAAGTTAAAATAGTGATAAGCGGCTGCTACAGAATTGCTGTGGCAGCCTTTCTCACATATTGCATTATAATTGAGAGGTAAAAATTTTAGTTAAAGGAAGGAGAAGAAAAATGAGTTTTATATCTTATCTCATTAATGGTATCAGCCTTGGAAGTGTATATGCGATCATCGCTCTTGGCTATACCATGGTATACGGTATTGCTAAGATGTTGAACTTCGCCCACGGTGACGTTATTATGGTCGGAGCATATATCGTATTGACTTGTGTGACAGGCGCAGGTCTGAATCCAATTGTTGCAATCATTATTGCGACGATCGCCTGCACAATTTTTGGAGTTGTAATTGAAGGAGTTGCTTATCGTCCGCTTCGTAATGCGGCATCTCCACTGGCAGTTCTGATTACAGCGATCGGTGTCAGCTACCTGCTTCAGAACCTGGCACTTCTGATTTTTGGTTCTAATACGAAATCATTTCCAGAAGTCATCAAATTGCCGAACTTAAAACTGGCAGGTGGAAAGCTTACAATTACAGGAACAACCATCCTGACAATTGTACTATGTATTGTTATTATGGCAGGTCTGATGCTGTTTATTAATAAGACAAAAGCAGGCCAGGCAATGTTAGCCGTATCTGAGGACAAAGGTGCAGCACAGCTTATGGGAATTAATGTAAATAAGACTATTTCCATGACATTTGCAATCGGATCTGCACTTGCTGCAATCGCAGGTGTACTGCTCTGCTCTGCATACCCAAGCCTGACACCTTATACAGGGTCTATGCCAGGTATCAAGGCGTTCGTAGCAGCTGTATTTGGTGGAATCGGTTCTGTACCGGGAGCGCTGATAGGAGGAATTATTCTTGGAATCATTGAGATTCTCGGAAAAGCATACATTTCTTCACAGCTTGCAGATGCAATCGTATTTGCAGTTCTGATCGTGGTACTTCTTGTAAAACCTACTGGAATTCTTGGTAAGAATATCCAGGAGAAAGTGTAGGTGGCAGGAATGTTAAAGAATATGAATAAAACAACAAAAAATAACATGATTACATATCTTATGGTAATCGTAGTTTACGCAGTAATCCAGGTACTTGTTACAAGTGGAAGCCTGTCTAGCTTATTTACAGGATTACTTGTACCAATCTGTACTTACATCATTTTGGCAATTTCTCTGAACCTGGTCGTAGGTTTTCTTGGAGAACTGAGCCTTGGACATGCCGGATTCATGTGTATCGGAGCATTTACAAGTGCATTTTTCTCTAAATGCATGAAAGGTGTCATTGAGCCGGATCTTTTAAGATTCATGATTGCTCTTCTGATCGGAGCAGTGTGCGCAGGAATTTTCGGAATCCTGATTGGAATTCCGGTACTTCGTCTGAACGGAGATTACCTGGCAATTGTAACACTGGCGTTTGGCGAGATTATTAAAAATGTAATTAATGTCTTTTATATTGGCAAAGATTCTAAAGGATTCCATTTTTCAATGAAGGATTCCGTCTCTTTGAACATGGAGCCGGATGGAAAGATTCTTCTGAACGGACCACAGGGAATCAGCGGAACACCGAAAGACAGTACATTTACTATCGGATTTATATTAATTCTGATCACACTTGTCATTGTTCTGAATCTGATCAGCTCCAGAACCGGACGCGCGATCATGGCGATTCGTGATGACCGTATTGCAGCAGAATCTGTAGGAATCAATATAACAAAATATAAACTGATCGCATTTTCATTGTCTGCAGCAATTGCAGGAATGGCTGGAGTTCTTTACTCACATAATCTGTCATCACTGATGGCAACACCACAGAACTTTGGTTACAACATGTCTATCATGATTCTTGTATTTGTTGTTCTGGGAGGAATCGGAAGTGTGAGAGGTTCTATTATTGCAGCAGCAATCCTGACACTGCTTCCGGAACTTCTGCGTGGACTATCCAATTACCGTATGTTGATCTACGCAATTGTACTGATTGTTATGATGCTCTTTAACTGGGCTCCGAAAGCAATTGAGTGGAGAGAAAAACATTTGGCAAAATTCAAACAGAAAAAAGCAGTAAAGGAGGAAGCATAAGATGGCATTATTAGATGTAAAAAATCTGTCCATTTCCTTCGGAGGACTGCGTGCAGTAGACGGGTTTGAAATGCAGATTGAAAAAGGGGAGCTTTACGGACTGATCGGACCGAACGGAGCCGGTAAAACAACAGTATTCAACCTTCTGACAGGTGTGTATAAGCCAAATGAGGGAATTATCAAACTGGATGGCGAGGATATTACAGGTAAGAAGACGATTGACATCAACAAAGCAGGTATTGCAAGAACATTTCAGAATATCCGTCTGTTCAAGCAGTTATCAGTACTTGATAATGTAAAAGTCGGACTTCACAATCACTATAAATATTCTACACTGGAAGGAATCTTACGGCTTCCAAAATACAAAAAAATAGAGAAAGCCATGGATGAGAAGGCTATGGAAATCCTGAAGGTTTTTGATCTTGACGGTGAAGCAGATGTGCTGGCAACGAACCTTCCATATGGTAAGCAGAGAAAGCTGGAGATTGCCCGTGCTATGGCAACAGAGCCGAAGCTTCTTCTTCTGGACGAGCCTGCCGCAGGTATGAACCCGAATGAGACGGGAGAACTGATGGAGACGATCCAGTTCGTGAGAGAACATTTTGGAATGACAATACTTCTGATCGAGCATGACATGAAACTGGTATCCGGAATTTGCGAAGAACTGACAGTTCTGAATTTCGGTCAGGTACTGGCACAGGGAAAAACAGCAGATGTGTTGAATAACCCTGAAGTTATTTCTGCATATCTTGGAGATGAATAAGAGAACCGGAAACAAACGTAAAGAAAAGCCAGACAGGAGGAAATAAGAATATGGCAATGCTTGAAGTAAAGGATTTGGAAGTATATTACGGAATGATCCAGGCAATCAAAGGCATTTCGTTTGAAGTAAACCAAGGAGAAGTTGTGGCGCTTATCGGAGCAAATGGAGCCGGAAAGACAACTACACTTCATACAATTACAGGTCTTCTTCCGTCAAAGAAAGGAACTGTAACATTTGAGGGACAGGATATTACAAAAGTACCTGCTCACAAAATTGTATACATGGGAGTCGCACACGTACCGGAAGGACGTCGTGTATTCGCAGATCTGAGCGTATACCAGAATCTGAAAATGGGTGCATACACAAGAAAAGACAAAGAGGAGATCGAACAGACGCTTGCTATGGTCTATGAGAGATTCCCTCGTTTGAAAGAAAGAAAAGATCAGAGAGCCGGAACACTCTCCGGTGGCGAGCAGCAGATGCTGGCAATGGGACGGGCGCTTATGTCAAAACCGAAACTGATCGTTATGGACGAGCCTTCCATGGGACTTTCACCAATCTTTGTAAACGAGATCTTTGACATTATCAAAGAAGTAAGAAAAACGGGAACGACAGTACTTCTCGTAGAGCAGAATGCGAAGAAAGCTTTGGAAATCGCAGATCGTGCTTATGTATTAGAGACAGGTAAAATCTTGCTTAGCGGAGATGCAAAAGAGCTGATGAACGACGATGCAGTTAAGAAGGCATATCTTGGTGAGTAGATGGCAAATGTGTAGAAGTTCAGGGAAGAGTAATGTTTTCTTCTATGAGTTTCAGATTGAGGCTTGTTAGAGCAAGACTTGCATAAATGAGATGTTACATTTAAAATATAAGTAACAGAAAAAGATTGGGGGAATTGCTATGAAAAGAGTAGTAATAACAATCAACAGACAGTATGGAAGCGGTGGAAAGACCATCGGGTACATGCTGGCAGAAAAACTCGGAATCCCATGTTACAGCAGAGAAATCCTGCAGCGTGCCTCCGAGGAAAGTGGTATTAATGAGAGTATGTTCAATGAACGAGATGAACGCCTGAAAAGATTACCGAAATTCCTGCTGTCCACTAACGTATATAGCGGAGAACTCCTTCCGCCGGAAAGCAAAGAATTTACATCAGATCAGAATCTCTTTAACTACGAAGCTGAGGTCATTAAAAAATATGCAGCAGAAGGATCTTGTGTATTGATCGGACGATGCGCTGACTTTGTCTTAAAAGACGATCCGGATATGATCAGCGTATATGTTCACGCAGATCACGATTTCCAGATGAAATCAGCATTAGAGCGTGTCAGCATGAGCGAAAAAGAGATGGAGAAATACATCGAACGAACCAACAAATACCGTTCAGACTTCTATCATTATCACACAGGAAGAAGCTGGGATGATGCAGAAAATTATGACCTGTGCATCAACAGCGGAAAACTTGGATTCGAGAAGACAGTAGAGTTGATTGAATCTTATATCAATATAAAATAGTAAGATGGGGACGTAGCACTTTGCAAAAGTGTTACGTCCCCATCAACGATTAAGGGTGTCCCCAATTTAGTATTTCAGACTTTTTCTATAGATCCACACAGAAGCTATTGCGCTGATAAGTTCTGTGATCCAGAATGCATTCCATACTCCGACAGCACCCCTGATACGGCTTAAAATAAATGCCACCGGCATAATGATAACTACATAACGCATCAGAGAAATGAGCAGTGACTGTACCCCTTTTCCGAGGCCTTCCAGTGCGCCGGAAGCAGTAACGGAGATACTGGAAACAATAAATCCGGAGCTGATAATGCGAAGTGCAAGACCGCCCGCCTGAATTGTTTCAGGATTCGTAGTGAACATTCCGATAAGACTATTTGCAAAAAACAGACACAGAAGTGTTCCGCCTGTCATGATTCCACCACACATAAGCAGCGCCAGACGGAAAATTTTTCTTACGCGATCCATTTCTCCGGCACCATAGTTGTAACCAATGACTGGACGCATTCCCTGGACAATTCCACTTGCCGGAAGATAAAGGAACGTCTGCAATTTGTAGTAAATTCCAAGCACTACGACGTAAATGTCGGAGTAGGCAGAGAGCACACCATTCAGAAATGATACTAAAAATGAAGGCAGAGCCAGGTTTAAAATGGCTGGTACGCCAATTGTGTAGAGCCTAAAATCCAGAGATCGCTGAAGGGGCAGACAAGATTTTTTTAGCTTTACCGGAAGTGGCTTCTTCACATAATAGATTAGATAAACAATTACAGTAATGATCTGTCCGATGCCGGTTGCAAGCGCAGCACCTTTAATTCCGAGCTTCGGGAAGAATCCAATTCCGAAAATCAGCAGCGGATCCAGTATGATATTGGAAATACAGCCGCATAACAGTGCAAACATCGTCTCATTCATTCGCCCTACAGCCTGAAATATTTTCTCAAAAGCCAGACTGATCATAATCACTGGCGCGAACAAAAATACAATTCTGGAATATTCCAATCCAAGTTTTATAACATTTTCATCTTTCGTAAATGCTCCTAAAAATGTCGGCATAAGGGCAATGCTGATGATCAGAGCAAGAAATCCATGTATAATAGAAAGAACCATTCCGTGAGTTGCGGAAGCATTTGCATTTTCCTTATTTCCAGCTCCAAGGTGGAGTGCAATCATAGCGTTGATTCCGACGCCAAATCCAATGGCAGTCGCATTCACAAAGTTCTGTACCGGAAAAACCAGTGACAGGGCAGTCATTGCCTGCTCATTGATCTGAGCTACGAAAAAACTATCTACAATATTATAAAGCGAGTTCACCAACATTGAAATGACCATGGGAAGCGCCATAGAAGTCAAAAGAGGCAGAATCGGCTTTTCTTTCATAAATGTATCATTCATAAATATTTCCTCCTTAAAAATATGTTAAGCGAATTATTTCGGGCATACAAAAAGCCGTACAATTACAATAAGCCTATAATTGTGCGGCGAAAAAAAGTTGAACTGAAAAAGTCCACACTGTAGTTTTTACAATATGTATTTTGTAAATGTTACTTTGAATCTGAAATATCAATCAGATTTAGCGAAATAAGAATAGCATAAAGATTTTTATACGTCAACCTGTCATTTTTATAGGACACCTAAATCTGTAAACTATAGCTATAAGAAAGCAAAGAAACAATGGAAACTATATAAATTACAGATTATGTTCAAGGAGGAAGCAGAAGATGAAAGGTTATGCAACATCAGAAGGTTACATGGGATTAGTGCAAGGAAGATATATGTTATTCGCAAGTGAAGTAGATTATAGAGAATATATGGAGGATTAGATAAAATCCTTTTGAAATTGGGCGGAAGATTACATGTGTAATATAGAAGACGAGGTACTACTATTGTGATACAATGGGAATAGATTATAATGTGAAAAGAGGTATTTCCATGGACTTTAAGTATTGTAAATTAGAAATCTTCCTTCCGCCATCTCACCTGGAAGTTTTGCAGAAAGCTCTCCAGGAGGTTGATGCGGGGCACATCGGCAATTATGATTCCTGTATGTCGGTGAGTCCGGTGACGGGTTACTGGCGTCCGCTTGACGGCTGTAATCCATATATAGGGACGAACGGAGAAATCAGTTGTGAGCCGGAGCTGAAAGTAGAGGTTACAGTATACACAGAAAATGTTGATAAGACAATCGAAGTGGTAAAAGCAGTTCACCCGTATGAAGAGCCTGTTATTAATGTGATACCACTTTGGAGGACAAGCTTTTAGTTATGGATATCATTGAACGGGACATTTATGCCCTGATTGCCTCTGGCGATGGAATTAAAGCACGGGAGATTGCTAAGAAACTGAATAAAGACAGAAGCACAGTGAATCATTATCTTTATAATTCGCCTTATATGAAGGATTTGTGCTACCGTAATGAGAATTATGAGTGGTACGGACTAATCAGGCAGAGCAGACCACACGTGGGGCTGGGTGATTATAGCGGATATTATGGAACAGCAGCTGAGTTTCTGGAACTTACTGAGGATGAATGGTTTCAGATGTTGACGAAAGGCTGTAAGAGAATTGGGCGAAATCTCAATGATACAAGAGGATTGTTTCATTCATTTCGGGATTCTTATGAGGTAATGAAGAATTTGTTTACAGATCTTAGTGATGCTGACGTAAAGTTTGATGACTGGGAGATTCTTTTTGAACTACGTATTAAGAAATCCAGATACATAAGAATTTATGCGGATGTGCTGGTGATTACGGAGAATTATGTTTTTTCGCTGGAATTTAAGATGAATGATAAGATACTTGAAGAAGAAATGTCCCAGGCTGCCAAGTACAGCCCTTATCTGGAAGTATTATTTGGTCCACAGTATGAAGTAATACCAGTACTTGTATTAACAAAGGCGGAGGATTTGTATCAATATGTAGAATTGCCGGGAACAACAGCCGAACTTCCGGTGTGTTCCGGGGATATGTTATTTAATATATTTGATGAATACTTAGGATTTTTGGAGGGAGAATAGATGGTAAGAGAAGTTGTGCATGACGTTTTATTTTTAGGGCAGAAGTCTGAGCCTGCGACGCAGGCGGATAAGCAGGTTGCCATAGATTTATTGGATACTTTGAAAGCTCATGAGGAGGGCTGTGTCGGTATGGCAGCTAACATGATTGGTGTCAAGAAGCGGATTATTGCAGTGAATATGGGATTTATGAATGTTGCCATGTTCAATCCGAGAATTGTGAAGAAAAGTGGTTCTTATCAGACAGAAGAAGGATGTTTGTCACTGATTGGCGTGCGTCCATGTACTAGATATCAGGAGATTGAACTCGAGTATCAGGACATGAACTGGAAAAAACAGCGTCAGAAATATACTGGTTGGATTGCACAGATCATTCAGCATGAGGTGGATCATTGTAATGGAATTATAATTTAATTTACGTATATTTTACTGAATCATGAAGCAAAATCAATATTCTCTTGTTATATTAAATGATGCAAGGTCAACAACTTGCAGAATAAGGTTGAAAATGCAGAGCAGGAGAGATGTTGATGATTAAATCGTATGTGATTGATACTAATATATTGATTCAGGCGCCGTATGCATGTCAGTGTTTTGAAGAAAACCGGGTTATTTTACCATTGGTCGTACTGGAAGAATTGGATGGACTCAAGAAAGCAGAAGGTGAAAAAGGGGCAAATGCCAGACGGGCCATACGTTTCTTAGAAAAGCTTCGAATGAAAGGTGACTTGCTAAAGGGAGTAGAGTTGGAAAATGGTGGTTTTTTAAGAGTCGAGGCTAATTGTGTCGGAGTGGAACTCCCTGAAAGTTTGCCGGAAGATAAAGCGGATAACAGGATTTTGAAAGTCTGCAAAGGGATTTCTGATGAGGAAAAACCAGTAGTACTTGTGACAAAGGATCTGGTGCTTCGAATAAAAGCTCAGATTATGGGGATTGAGGCGCAGGATTTTAGTACAGAGCAGGTAATTGCAGAGGAAGAACAGTATAGTGGCAGACAACAATGCTTTGTAGCGGAGGATAAGTTCAAAGATTTTAAGAAAAAAGGAGTTTCTGTCAAAGAATTATATTTGTCAGATGAAATGGGAAATAAAATTCAACCGGAACTTGTGGAAAATGAATTTATTATTTTAAAAGCAGATCAGTCGTTGAAGAAAACACATCTTGGAAGAGTGGAAGGTAAGAAAGTTGTGCCTTTAAAATACAAAAAGAGTTTACCATATGGAGTGAAGCCGAGAAATTCAGGTCAGTATTTCCTTCAGGAAGCACTTATGAAACCGGCTGATGAGGCACCGCTTGTAATTGTAAAAGGTATGGCAGGCACGGCTAAGACATTTTATTCTCTCGCAGTTGGTCTGGAGAAGATCTTGAATAATCCGACGGGGGAATATCGCAGAATTCTGATTTGCAGACCTAATGCACAGTTTGATTCGGATATTGGATTTTTGCCGGGAGATGAGCAGGAGAAGATATCACCGCTAATGCGCCCAATCATGGATAATCTGGAGCAGTTAATTGATTCTGATGAGGAAGCCCGTTATCAAGATGAACAGGAACTTCAAGGAAAAATAGAAGAAATATTTGCCAGAGGAATCATACAGGCTGAAGCAATGAATTTTATAAGAGGACGTTCATTTGTAAATACATATTTAATCATCGATGAAGCTCAGAATATGACACCAAATCAGGTGAAAGGAATTATTACAAGAGCCGGAAAAGGAACGAAAATTGTGCTGCTTGGAGACCCGAATCAGATTGACCGCCCATTTCTTGATGAGAGAACGAATGGTCTCAGTTATGCATCGGAGTATATGAAAGGAAGTCCGCTTTGCTATCAGATTACGATGTCAACAGAAGAATGTGAGCGATCGGAACTGGCGATGGATGCAATACAAAGATTATAAAAAAAGAAAGGAAAGAAATTTACTTGGATAAAATAACTTATAAATCAATCAAAAAGATGCCGGAGGTGAATGCGTATATTGAACAGGGAAATAGAGTTTTAGGAATCTTAGGATATACAGAACATTCCAGAGGACATGCAGTAAAAGTTGCCAAGACAGCAGGAGAAATTTTGGAAAAATTAGGATATAACGAACATACAGTAGAACTTGCCCAAATTGCAGGATATATGCATGATATGGGAAATTGTGTCAACCGTGTAGATCATGCACATAGTTCTGCCCTGATGGCATTTCAGATGCTTCGGGAATGGAAGTTTCCAGATGAAGATATCGCGGCAATTGTCAGTGCGATCGGTCAGCATGATGAACAAACTGGGACTGCAGTAGATGCTGTTTCTGCGGCATTGATCCTGGCAGATAAGACAGATGTCAGAAGAAACCGTGTAAGAAATCCGATCAAAGAGAATTTTAATATGCATGATCGTGTTAATTATGCGGCAGTTGCCTCCAGTCTTCAGGTTAATGTTGAGAAAAAAGTAATCTTATTGGAAATTGAACTTGATGAAGAAATATGCTCCATTTTAGATTATTTTGAAATATTCCTGCAGCGCATGCTGATGTGTAAAAGAGCAGCAGAAATATTGGGATTAAAATTTAAAATGAAAGCCAATGGAAATAAAATCTGTTGATTATAAAGAATAAAAAAGTATAAATAAAATGCAAATAAAAAGAAGTGCCACTGTGGGATGTGACACTTCTTTTCGTTGCCGAAGCATCTGGAAGAACCTGCCAGTGACAGGTTCTTCCGGTAAGAGGGGAAATTACATTTATGAGAAAATTCTATCTCACAGGAAAACACTCTCAATGGGAGAGAAAATTATCCTTCAATGGAGATGAATTTTTTCTCTGGTTCAGCTGGTTTTGCTTCTTTCTTTGGAATGAAGAGTTTCAAGATACCGTGTTTGAACTCAGCCTTGATATCCTCTTCTGTAACATCTTCTCCGACATAGAACGTTCTCTGGCAGGCACCGGCGTAACGCTCACGACGAAGATAACGTCCGGTATCTTTCTCCTGTTCGTCCTGATCCAAACCTTTTGCTGCACTGATGGTCATGTAACCGTCTTTCAATTCAGCGGTGATTTCATCTTTCTTAAAGCCCGGAAGATCCATCTCTAACTCATAACCGTCTTTTTTCTCTTTGATGTCAGTTTTCATAAGGTTGTGAGCATGATGTCCGTAAAGTTTTTTCTCTGCACGACGCTCTGCTTTGTCATCGTAAAATGGAAAGTTAAAGAAATCATCAAATAAATTATCATTAAAAATGCTAGGTAACATAAGTCATTCCTCCTAAAAATATATACTAAAATCGTTATAATCAAATTATTCATCTATGTGATCCGCAGGCGGTTCTTTTGAACCGCCACGGTTACAAAGAAGGTGTAACAAATCTAAAACTTGTATACAGTTTTGCTGTGAAATTATCCTTCAATGGAAATGAATTTCTTCTCCGGTACAGCCTTTGCTTCCTTCTTAGGAATTGTCATCTTCAAAGTACCATTCTCAAAGTTTGCTTTGATATCTTCCTCCGTAACAGCATCTCCAACATAGAAGCTACGGTTACAGGAACCACTGTAACGTTCACGGCGGATATATTTGCCATCTTCATCTTTCTCATCTTTGTTCTGATTAGATGTAGCATGGATTGTTAAGTAACCATCTTTCAGCTCTGCTGTGACATCTTCTTTTTTAACACCTGGAAGATTCATCATCAGTTCATAATCATTATCATTCTCTTTAATGTCTGTGTTCATGAGGCTTGTATTGCTGTAATCCCATGAATTCCAACCATCATCAAACCAATTGTCCAATAAGTTTTCTCCCAAAATACTAGGTAACATCATAAGTCATATCTCCTTTCAAAAGACATTCATAAAATATATTTAAGCACTGTCGGAGAATTCCGATGTGTTGTGTGCCAGAACCTTTCGGATCAGGAACATTATCTTTCTTTTTGCCCCTTCCTTTGTTCTGACTGTAATATAACACTCATTATTAGCACTGTCAAGAGGCGAGTGCTAATAAATTTGTGAAAAAAGTGTGAACGATAATTTTTGACGCCAATTTATTGTTAAATAGTGAACCTTAATAATGACTTTCGTATATAAATATGATAAAATGAATCAATGTGGCAAATGATAAATCAAAAATGCATGGGTATCGCTGATATAGCCTCCGGCAGGGCGCACATTGTCCGGTGGACAATGGTTTTGCGCCGACCGAAACGGAGTGTAGACTTGCAGAGGTGCGCAGTAGAAGTGTGTCATGTAATTGTATGACGCGCACCTCGCAGCAAGAATGCCGAGGCATTCTTGAAAGTGTAGGATGCGTATTTATGACTTGCTGATATTAATTTTAAAGTCAAGATGCAAAAATCTTGGGCGTGAGAAAGGGAAAGTCTGATTTGTAATAAGAGCGAATCAGAGGTAAAAGAGAAATGAAAACACAAAAGAACAAAAGAAGCACCTTTTCAGGGAAGATAGGTTTCGTACTGTCTGCAGCGGGTGCATCGGTAGGACTTGGGAATATTTGGAGATTCCCGTATCTTGCAGCAAAGTATGGTGGAGGAATTTTTCTTCTCATTTATATTTTGCTCGCATTGACATTCGGTTACACAATGATTGTTGCCGAATCAGCTTTGGGACGTATGACAAGAAAAAGTCCTGTAGGAGCATTTAAAGCATTTGGAAAGAAAGCGGGGTGGCTCTCCTTTGGAGGCTGGATCAATGCAATCATTCCAGTGCTCATCGTACCATATTATTCCGTGATCGGAGGCTGGGTCATTAAGTATCTGATTGAGTATGTGAAGGGAAATGGTACAAAACTGGCGGCAGATGGATATTTTTCTGAATTCATTTCAAATGGAGCATCGACAGAAATCTGTTTTGTAATTTTCTGTTTGTTCACATTGTCAATCATATATGCAGGTGTGAGAAATGGAATCGAAAGAGTTTCAAAGTTCATGATGCCGATTTTGGTCGTTCTGTCTGTGATTATTGCGATTTATTCTGTGACAAGACCAGGAGCTATTGAAGGAGTGAAATATTTCCTCGTGCCGAATCTGAAGAACTTTTCATGGATGACGGTTGTGGCAGCTATGGGACAGATGTTCTATTCCCTGTCTATTGCTATGGGTATTTTGATCACATTTGGCTCTTATATGAAAAAAGACAGTTCCATTGAAGATTCTACAAGAAATGTAGAAGTATTCGATACAGCAATTGCAATTATGGCAGGACTTATGATTATTCCGGCAGTTTTTGCATTTTCCGGAGGAGATCCGGATACACTGCAGGCAGGTCCGGCACTGATGTTCATTACAATCCCGAAAGTATTTGCAAATATGGGATTTGGAACAGTTGTAGGAATTTTATTTTTCCTGTTGGTATTATTTGCAGCAGTGACAAGTTCTATTGCACTGACAGAAAGTGCAGTTTCAACTTTTGAAGATGAGATTGGCTGGAGTCGAAGAAAATCCACAGTCGTAATCGGAATTATTATGATTGCTCTTGGCACATTATCCTGTCTTGGATATGGACCACTGGCATTTGTAAAAATCATTGGAATGCAGTTCCTGGATTTCTTTGATTTCCTGACAAATTCAGTGATGATGCCAATCGCAGCTATGATGATAAGTATATTTGTATCAAAAGTAGTTGGCATAGACCGCATAGAAGAGGAAATCAGACATGGGGAAGCTGCGTTCCGCAGAAAGAAGATATTTGTAGTCATGATAAAATATCTCTGCCCGATTTTTGCTATGATTATTCTGGCAAGTTCCGTGGCAAATGCATTTGGCTGGATTTCCATGTAAAAATAGTTTTATAAAAATTTAAAGAAAAACTCTGGCTGGAATAAAATCCAGTCAGAGTTTTTTGTTAAGCTAACTTTTCTCCAGTCAGCATCTCATAACTTTGCAGATATTTGTCGATGGTCTTCTCGACGATTTCATCTGGAAGGGTCCAGTCATTATCCGGATTTGCTTTCAGCCAGTCACGAGCGAACTGCTTGTCGAAGGACGGCTGTCCATGACCCGGCTCATAACCATCTGCTGGCCAGAAACGAGAGCTGTCTGGTGTGAGCATCTCGTCACCAAGTACCATGTTACCGTTCTCATCAAGACCAAATTCGAATTTTGTATCAGCAATAATAATACCACGTGTCAATGCGTAGTCCGCACATTTCTTATAAAGAGCGATGGTGTAATCGCGAAGCTTCTTGGCATACTCTTCGCCTTTTCCAGGGAAGTATTTTTCAAGATGAGCAATGCTCTGCTCATAGGAAATATTCTCGTCGTGGTCACCAATCTCAGCTTTTGTAGATGGTGTGTAGATTGGTTCTGGAAGTTTGTCGGACTCTTTTAATCCTTCCGGAAGAGTGATTCCGCAGACTGTTCCATTTTCTTTATAGCTTGCCCATCCGCTTCCTGTAATGTATCCGCGGACAATGCACTCGATTGGAAGCATTTCAAGCTTGCGGCACATCATACTGTTGCCATCGAACTCTGGTTTCTGGAAGAACTCAGGCATATCTTTTACGTCAGTAGAGATCATATGGTTCGGAATAATGTCTTTTGTCAGATTGAACCAGAACTTGGACATCTGAGTCAGAACAGTTCCTTTTTTCGTAACGACGTTATTAAGAATCACATCAAAACAGCTGATGCGGTCCGTAGCAACCATAATCAGGCTGTCACCGTTATCATAGATTTCACGTACTTTTCCTTCTTTGATTGGTTTCATCTTAATACCTCACTATTATCAATAATTTTATTCGGGTTATCCTGGCGTGCTTTATATCGCCTACTTATAAGTTAAGCAGATTTTATTACAAAAAACAATAGCTAATTGCTTCAAAACATGAAAATTCATGTGGATTTATAAGGATTATAAAACAATATTGTAAGCATTTATAAACGCAGCTTATCTAATGAGCTATATTAGCTGGGAGATGACTCACACCTCTGTAGGTGGTGAGAAACAAGCTGGTATCAGTGGTGGGAGTCAATCCCCCAGCTGATATAGCCTCCGGCAGGGCGCACATTGTCCGGTGGACAATGGTTTTGCGCCGACCGAAACGGAGTGTAGACTTGCAGAGGTGCGCAGTATAAGTATGTCATCGGAGTGGGAACCAAAGTGTAACTTCAAAGACTCCGGATACATTTTCAGAGGCAAAGGCTGAACTTGTATTCTGAGAAATGTTATGGTTTCCCGGGCTGTCTGATGATGTTTTCTTTGTCAGAAGCATTTCGCCGTCCATCATCTGCATCATCCGCTGGACATTACGAAGTCCGATATTGCTGCTTCCGACATCAGAATGTTCTTGCTTGATTGCATTGGAAACAGTCACAGTAAAGCGCTGTTTACGGACGGAACTGCGGACGATGACTGGAGTTCCTTTGTCTCCATATTTTAAAATATTAGAGAACAGATTGGTAAAAATGCGATTGATCATTGTTTTGTCGCTGAGCAGAATACCAGTCACTTCTGGAATTTTAACATTTGTCGTAAATCCGGCCAGACTAATGAAATCGCAATTTTCCTGAATACATTGAAAAATGTAATCGGTAGACAGCCAGGACATGTCAGGAGTTTCCTGCTCTTCGGAAACAAGGGCGTAGCTGAACATTTGATCCGTCAGTTCTTTAATATCGGAAGTTTTTTTCAGACACCGGTCCAGATAATCCGCCTGCTTTTCAGGAGTTCTTCCAAGCCTTAATACTTCCAGATATCCGGTCAGAATTGTAAGTGGCGTCCGTAAATCATGGGAGAGTGCTGTGATCAGATCCTGATTTGCTTTTCGGCTTTCTTGCTCACGGACAATATTTTCATTTAAAGAGATACGAAGATGATTCAACTCATTTGCCAAAATGCCAATTTCATCTTTACTATATTGCGGAACCGGGTGGGTCAGATCCCCTGTGGACATCAGCAAAATTTCCTGTTCCAGAGCCAGTACTTCACGCATCTTCCGGTTCATGAAGAACAGGACGATTCCAAGAAAGACTAGGACACTTAAAAGCAGCGAAAGAAACATATAAGGGTAAATGAAAAGGGCACGCTGGTAATTGACAACAACGACTTGAGCTTTTCCGTTTTGAAATTGGAGATATCCCTGACGAAAATCTTCCCCTTCCCCATCAGTTAACCTGTATCCAAGATCGAAAAAAGTCCGGAAACCGGAATGCTTTTCGTCCATAATTTTTGCATATTGTCCTGTAATATAAAGGCCATCCTCCTGTTCGTAAAGATAAATGCTTGTGTATTTATCTGCCAGATCTAGAAGGGGTTTTATTGCTTTTGCGGCAGCTTCATCGTCTGAGGATTCTGGAAGTGATAAATTTTGTGCAGTTTCGTCCAATTTCGTCCAGAAATCTTCGTCATCAATCTGGGACTGTAAAATTTCAAAATTGCCTGTCCAGTTTACCAGAGTCCATTTATTTAGCCAAAGCAGTTCGAATAATGTTGCAGAAATCGTCAGAGCCAGAAGCAAGATCAAAAGAAAACGGTTCTGTAATTTCATGGTACTGAATTTTTTTTTCATGCTGTCACCTCATTGTTACTTAATGAAAGTTATTAGTCGCAACGATACCCTTTGCCCCAGACTGTTTTAATTAGTTCAGGATTACCGGGATTATCTTCCACTTTGGAGCGTAAGTTTCGAATATGTACGGTGACAGTATTATTTGCACCGTAGTAATAAGGCTCCTGCCAGACAGACTCAAAAAGACGCTGGGCAGAAAATGTCTGGTGGCGGTTCGCGACCAGCAGTTCCAACATGGAGTATTCCGTTTCTGTAAGGTCTAAAAGCTGCCCATTTTTATGAACCTCCCGGACAGTCTGGTTTATTTCCAGATCATGAAAGAGCAGGATACGATGCCTGGAGTCAGAAGCATTCGATGTACTTGCTATTGGATCAGCAGTCGGATTAACAGAAGCACTATTGATACTTTGATTGCAGCTTTCATTTTTCCCTTTGTATACCTGATAACGCCGAATCAATGCTTTGCTCCGGCTGATCAGTTCGTTGTAGGAAAATGGTTTTGCCAGATAATCATCACCGCCACTGGAAAAGCCAAGTGTCTTATCGCTTTCCTTTGTGCGGGCACTTAAAAACAGAATTGGCGCATTGCTCAGTTCCCGGATTTTCCGGCATGTCTGATAGCCATTTGGCCCCGGCATCATAATATCCAGAATAATCAGGTCGAAATCCTGCTGCTCAATGAGTGTAAGTGCCTGCGCCCCATTTTCTGCTTCAGATACTTCGAAACCTTCCCCACCAAGCAGCACATTTATAATTTCCCGGATTTCCGGGTTGTCATCTACGATTAAAATACAAGTCTTATCCATAGAAATAACTCCTTTCGATAGATCCTATTATACAGGAATTTAGAAAAAATAAAAAATCTTCTTAAGAAACTTTAAGATTTAATTAGGCATTTTCTTAAGGGATGAGTGTTAAACTTTGGGCATACTGAATGGTAAAGCAGAGATGACGAGTAGTGTCTTCTGCAGGGACTGAATTTATGGAGGTATGCAAAATGGACAGAATCAGTATTGTGGTTCCGTGTTTTAACGAAGAGGAAGCGTTGCCGGTGTATTATCGGGAGATGAAGCGCGTCATGGGCGAGCTGTCAGAAGTTTCCTTTGAGATCCTTTTCGTGGACGATGGTTCCAGCGACAAGACTTTAGAAATATTGAAACAATTAAATGCAAAAGATGGAAGATGTGAATATTTATCTTTCTCCAGAAACTTTGGAAAAGAAGCAGCTATATACGCGGGGCTTAAACATGCAAGTGGAGACTATGTGGCAACGATGGACGTAGATCTCCAGGATCCACCTGGACTTCTTCCGGAAATGTATCGTATTTTGAAGGAAGAGCCTTATGACAGTGTTGCGACAAGACGTGCCACCAGAACCGGAGAGCCAAAAATCCGCTCCTTCTTATCTGAGACATTTTATAAGTTTATTAACAGCATTTCCAAGACAGAAATTGTCAATGGTGCAAGAGATTATCGGCTGATGAAACGGATTATGGTGGACGCCGTATTGGAAATGAGTGAATATAATCGTTTCTCGAAGGGAATTTTCGGCTGGGTCGGATTCCGTACAAAATGGCTGGAATTCCAAAACGTGGAGCGTTCGGCAGGAGAAACAAAATGGTCTCTTCGGAAACTATTTTCTTATTCGTTGGAAGGAATTACCGGATTTTCTGTAGCACCTTTGTCTCTGGCATCTGTTATGGGAGTAGGGTTCTGCGCGTTGGCATTTATTATGATTGCAGTAATCATAGTACGGACATTAATTTGGGGCGATCCGGTTGCAGGCTGGCCGTCAATGGTATGTATTATCTTTTTGGTGAGCGGGGTTCAACTGTTCTGTCTTGGAATCGTGGGAGAGTATCTGGCTAAGACATATCTGGAGACGAAGCACCGTCCGATATTTATATTGAAAGAAAGTGAAGTTCAGACGGCAGGAAAAGTAGCAGGAGACAGCTTTGTGGGAAGCGGTGTGAATGCTGTAATGCGAGAAAAGAAATCCGGGGAGGAATCTCATGAAGACAAGACAGTCAAAGCGTCTGCATAATCAAAATGTTGGAACAACAAAGCCGGAGCATCTGCATAATAATGAAGAATCAACGATGTCAAAATATCTGTATTATGCAGGGTATGTAATACTTGCAGCACTGACATTATTTTTCTGCTGGATGTTTTGCCTCAGATGGGGAGTATTTGGAGCGAAGGTGGACTGGATCAGCCAGCACAGTGTTATTCCGGATTATTTCAGAAAACAGTTTTATGAGACAGGAAATCTATTCCCGGAATTCGCTATGAACCTGGGCGGAGGACAGAACATATACAATTATTCATATTATGGACTTTACAGTCCGTTATTTTTGTTGTCCTACGCATTGCCTTTTGTGAAAATGTCTACGTATGTTATTGTTATGGAAATGCTATGCTTGATGGCTTCGGTGCTTTTATTGTATCTGTGGCTGAATCGAAAAGGATTTGGCAGAGCTGTCAGCTTCGCTGTGGCTGTTATTTTTTTGCTGACGGGACCTATGATCTGCCAGTCCTACAGCCAGATTATGTTCGTTAATTACATGCCATTTTTAATCCTGGCTATGATGGGCGTGGACAGATACTTTGAAAAAAGGCGTTCAGGGCTTTTGGCAGTCAGTACATTTCTTATGATCATGACCAGCTTTTACTTCAGTATCGGAGGAATGCTGGCGTTGGTAATCTATGGAATTCATTGTTACGGACGAAAACTGGAAGGAAAAAATGAGCGTGCCACAGTAAAAGGGTTTCTGTGCGAGGGCGTGAGATTTCTTCTGCCTATGATTTTTGCAGTACTGGCAAGCGGAGTCCTTCTTGTGCCGACAGCCCTTGCATTGATTGGAAGAAGTTCCGGTGAATCTTCCGGAGGCAGCGCGAATGCAGAAAGCCTGTCGGTATTGCTTGGAAGTGGAAATGCAACAAAAATCCTGAAAGGACTTTTCTTTCCACAACTTAGATTGTCCGGAGTTTTTTATTCACCGTATGGTCTGGGATTTGGAACGTTGATGCTGACGGTGCTTGTTGCGACCATGTTCAGACGAAGATGGAGTGACAGCGTAATGGCGTGGATTATTGCCATTGTCGCAGGCGTGCCAGTTTTTGTATACATTTTAAATGGGGGACTTTATCTGAGGGACAAGGCACTGATTCCGTTAATTCCGCTTTTTTGCTATATGCTTGCCATGTATTTAAAGAAGGTGAGCTGTGAAGAGTTTTCGTGGGGCGGCTGTATTCCATATGTTGTCACGATGGAACTTATATATATAGGAAGGAACCAGGAAGGAATGGTAAATCTGTGGCCATTTTTGATGACAGAATCTCAGATTATGTTTGGTTGTTATCTGGCAACAGGTGTGATAAAAGAAGTGTGGAGAAAACGAAGGAAGACAATCTGGAGAATTAGAGGAACAGTTTTAATTTTAGCAGGTTCTATGGCGGTATTTCTGGCAGTATTTGATAATCAGTATGCCAAAGAAAAACAGGAGATGCTGGATACAACATTTTATAAACAGGTAATAGATTCTAAAATTACAGATGCAATTCAGACAGCAACCGATGAGGCAAAAAAAGATGGAGGATTTTACCGGACAGTCCAGCTGGGCACTGACGATGAAAATGCAGCAAATTTAAATCGTGTGTGGAACACAGATCAGTACATTTCTTCCATCTATTCTTCTTCCTATAATAAGACTTACCAGAATTTTAGAAAGGATACATTTGGGTTGGAACAGCCTTACCGGAATTTTCTGATGCAGTCTGAGGAGTCAAATCCGATTTATGCGAGATTCATGGGCGAAAAATACATTGTTACAAAGTCTAAGATGAAAGGTGTCAGGCTTCTTGGAAAGTCAGGGGAGTGGAAGATTTATGAAAATGAAAGTGCAGCTTCGATCATCTATGGAACAAGCCAGGTTATGAGTGAGAAAAATTATGATAAGTTGGACTATCCATATAATCAGACAACGCTTCTTCAGAAGGCAGTTGTGCCGGAGAGTGCCACGAAGCAGACGGACAGTATAGAGGCGGTGGACAATTTGCACAACGCAGTACTGCGATTTGGGGAAAACTCCTGTATTTCCGAGGCAGACGGTGGATATCATATTTTTGCCAGGAAGAATACAAAAGTCAAAGCAGAGATTGTGAGCCAGATAGACATAAATTCAGTGAATACAGAGAATGCCGGTGAAAACACAAATGTTACGAATGAAACGAAAACAGATTCTGGTAACAGAGTTTTATTGCTTCGGTTCAAGGTTAAGAATCTGAAACCATCAAAAGATCTGACAATCTGGGTGGATGGTGACCGTAATAAATTAAGTGCAAAGCAGCATGTTTATTATAACAATAATACAACATTTACTTATGCAGTGGCACTTGAGGGTGATGAAAATCAGATCGAGATTACATTTGGCAAAGGAAAATATAATCTGTCTGATGTGGAAGCATATATAGCAACGTTGCTGGGAACAGAGCTTTATGAATCAGAGTTTTTACAAAATAACACAAAGACAAAGGGAAACGTAATTGCCGGCAATCTGACAATGCAAAAGTCCGGATATCTGATCACTTCGATTCCATACGATTCCGGATTTCAAATTCAGGTTGATGGAAAAAATGTAAAAAGTGAGAAAGTAAATACAGCATTTCTTGGCTGTAAGATGAAGGCAGGGGAACATGACATTGTCATCACATACCATGCACCGGGGATGGCAGCAGGAAAAGTGATGTCCTTTGTCGGAATGATGGGATTTCTTATTTTATCTGTGTTAGAACATGTTGACACAAAAAAATGAAAGTGGTAAATTTAAAAGAGAAGTTAGCGAGTGCTAAATACGTCAGATGAGCCTGAAATCATTTGACCGACACCGCCAGTGAGGCTCGAATCATATAGGAAAGAGGGAATCTAACATGGGAAGATATTATCGTTTATCTAAGAAAATCACAGATGATATGGCAACCGCAATTTTGAACGAGATTAATGAACTGGAAAATGTTCAGACAGCAAGAATAACAGAAGATAATAAGTATCTGTTCGTGGACACGAAGGATCAGCAGTATCCAGAGGTTATGACACGTGCATTGAATATCTGTAGCCGTCTGGGTGGCAAATGCGAACTTTCATTTGCAGGTTTTGAAGGTGGATTCCAACCATAAAGTGTAAGAAAAAATATAAAAATCCGGATTTGCGTAATATCACATGGTTAGTGAGGACTGCGAAAAATCCGGATTTTTTGATTCTGTTGTTTTTTATTAACGGTTATTTCGTTCATGCAACTTATATAGAACAATTAGTTTTTCTCATTATCTGCGAGGTACTTTTTTAAAGCGGAAAAACTCTCTGAACTGATGACATGCTCAATCTTACATGCATCTTCAGCGGCAGTTTCCGGATCCACCCCAATTGAAGTCAGAAAACTTGTCAGGAATGTGTGACGTTCGTAAATTTTCCCGGCAATTGCCATACCACTGTCTGTCAGGTTGATATAACCATTTTCATCAACAGTAATATAATTATTTAATCGAAGATTCTTCATTGCAACACTGACACTCGGCTTAGAAAAAGAAAGCTCATGTGCAATATCAATTGACCTGACATTTCCAAGTCTGTTTTTCAGAACCAGTATTGTTTCCAGATAATCTTCGGCAGATTCACGTATTACCATAATAAACACCTCGCTTTGCGGTAAAATAATCCCCTGTCCGTTGGAATTGTATTAGAAATTATATCATAAAATTGGAAGTTGTTCAATTTCTATTGGAGGAATTGAACTGATAATAAATTTCAAAAAATTTCTCACTGGTCATGGCAGAGGGGATATAGTATAAGGTTAATGACAAAGAGGGACTTCTCTATTACAATATTATCCATAAGAGTTGGTATGATTGTAAAAGAGAAGTCTTTTACTTATAAAAGTAGATTAAAACAGATTTGGTAAGAATTTTTAGGATTGAGCATGCAAGTACATGGAAGGGGAGATTTACAATGATTTATATAACCGGTGACTGCCACAGTAATTTTGAACGATTTATCCCCCGGAATTTCCCGGAACAGAAAGAGATGACAAAAGATGATTATGTCATAATCTGCGGAGATTTCGGCGGGGTGAGGAACAAAGATGGGGAAATATAGTTGTAAATTGAAAGAAGCAATCTGTGGCGAGGATGGAAGAGAATCAAAGTACGAATACAGGATAGCATCTACAAAATTTCTTCCGGGAAACGACAGGGGATTTTACAATTTGTTTTATGAGGCATTCGAGTATGGTCAGGCATATTTTTTAAAAGCAGTTTTTTGATTGGAAATTAAGTGGGCAGTTTGAAAAACTGTGATTAAAATTAAATGATTATATGGAGAGTGAAGAGGTGTATTATTGTCATAATAAAAAATAATTTAGTCAAAATCAGATAAAATGACTAAAATAAATTGATTGAAGTGTAATTGAATGGTAGAATATCATATAGAAAGTGTTGAAATCAGAATGAGGTATATGAATGAGATATTTTGATTTTGAAAAAAATTACAATAAATTACTTACTCCTGAAATCGTTTCGTATTTGACTCAAATTCATGAGTTTAAAGGATTTCACTCCGATGTGGAATCGCAGAAAGAAATTTTGGCTGAATTAGTAGAAATTGCCAAAATTCAGAGTACAGAGGCTTCAAACAGGATTGAAGGAATTATTACAACGGATGACCGTTTGAAGATGATTGTAAAAGAGAAAACAATGCCAAAGACTAGAAGCGAAAAAGAAATTGCTGGTTATAGAGATGTCCTTGCAACGATACATGAGAGTTATGAATACATTCCAATCAGATCAAATATGATTCTTCAACTGCATAGAGATTTGTATAAATTCAGTGGAAGTAGTGTGGGTGGTAATTTCAAGGCAGCAGACAATGTGATAGCGGAAGAATTGCCGGATGGGACAAGAAGAGTACGGTTTGAGCCGGTTCCATCCTGGGAAACACCGGAAGCAGTTAATAATTTGTGTGATGACTTCAATGCAGCAATGAATAAACACGCGATGGATCCGTTGATTTTAATTCCTATGTTTATACTGAATTTCTTATGCATCCATCCATTTTCTGACGGAAATGGTCGTATGAGTAGATTGCTTACATTGTTAGCACTTTATCGATGTGGGTATAATGTTGGACAGTATATAAGCATTGAAAAACTGATATCAGACACAAAAGAAAGCTATTATGAAGCTCTCCAGGAAAGTTCTTGCAATTGGCATGAAGAGGAAAATGATTACGAACCATTTGTGAAATACATGCTGGGAATTATTGTTGTTGCATACAGAGATTTTACGGATCGAGCAGCACTTCTGACTAATAAAACAATGTCAAAACCTGACCGTATCAGAGAGGTGATCAAAGGTACATTGGGTAAAATAACCAAGGCAGAAATAATGGAACAGTGTCCAGGCATCAGCCAGACAACCGTGCAGCGAGCACTGAGTGAACTGCTTAAGAATAACGAGATAATTAAAATTGGTGGCGGAAGATATACTTCGTACGTATGGAATAGGGAGAATGATTAATATGGTTACAGGCGAATTGAAAAGTAAAATTGATGGATTATGGGAAATCTTCTGGACTGGTGGATTGACGAATCCATTAGATGTGATTGAGCAGATGACATATCTAATGTTTATTCGTGACATAGATGATGCGGACAATCTCCATGCAAAGGAAGCGGCAATGTTAGGACTTCCGCATAAAAGTATCTTTGCTGATGAAGTTCAGATAGGAGAACGAACAATTGCAGGAAATCAGCTGAAATGGAGTGTATTTCATGATTTTCCGGCAGCAAAGTTGTACAGCACAATGCAGGAGTGGGTATTTCCGTTTATTAAGAATCTTCATGGAGATAAGGAAAGTGCTTACTCAAAATACATGGGAGATGCAATTTTTAAAGTTCCGACACCGCTGATGCTGGATAAGATTGTTACAGCTATGGATGCTATTTATGAGCAAATAGCACAGTTGAAATCCGCTGATACAAGAGGAGATGTGTATGAGTATCTTCTTTCAAAGCTGGCAACAGCAGGAGTGAATGGACAGTTCCGTACACCGAGACACATTATTCGAATGATGGTGGAAATGATGAATCCAAAAGTCGATGAAATCATCTGTGATCCAGCTTGTGGTACCTCTGGATTTCTTGTATCGGCAAGTGAATACTTAAAAGAAACAAAAAAAGAAGAAGTATTCTTCAATAAACAAAACAAGAATCATTATATGAATCACATGTTCCATGGCTTTGATGTGGACAGAACAATGCTTCGAATTGGTGCCATGAACATGATGACCCATGGTGTAGACAATCCATACATCGAGTATCGAGATAGTTTGTCTGATCAAAATCCGGATAAGGAAAAATATAGTCTGATTCTCGCAAATCCGCCTTTTAAGGGCAGCTTGGACTACGATACAGTAAGTGCAGATCTTTTAAAGGTTTGTAAGACCAAAAAGACAGAGTTATTGTTCCTTGCATTATTTGTTCGCATGCTTAAAGTAGGTGGACGTTGTGCTTGTATTGTACCGGACGGAGTATTATTTGGGTCATCCAAAGCACATAAGGACATTCGCAAGGCGATTGTAGAAGAAAACAGATTGGAAGCGGTTATTTCCATGCCTTCTGGTGTGTTTAAACCATATGCAGGAGTTTCAACAGCGATTTTAATCTTTACAAAAACAGGTCATGGTGGAACAGACAATGTATGGTTTTATGACATGAAAGCGGATGGATTTAGTCTGGACGACAAACGCAGTGAAACAAAGGAAAATGATATTCCTGATATTATAGAACGCTTTAGAAATCTTGATAAAGAAGTGGATAGGAAACGAACAGAACAGAGCTTTTTTGTCACAAAGCAGGAAATTGCGAATAATGGTTACGACCTTAGTATCAACAAATATAAGGAAATAGAATACGTACCGGTTGAGTATCCATCAACTCAGAAAATTATGACAGATCTTCGTGAATTAGAAATGAAGATTGGCGAGGAGATGGATGCGTTGGAACAATTGTTAGGATTATAAATTCGGATTTGTAGGGCTACGAGCAGAGTGCAGACAAGACGGCAAAAGCACGCAGGAAGCTTGCTTACATAAGTGCTTTGGACGGATTGACTGTATTGTGCGACAGCAGAACATGAGCATGAAGCGAAGTGGAATGCGAATGGGCTTTGGAGTAGACCGGTGAGGGATGATGTAGATGAAATATGTGATGCTAAAAGATGTCTGTGCGATTAATATGGGGCAGTCACCTGATTCAAATAGTTATAATGATGTTGGAAATGGCATTCCTTTCTTTCAAGGAAATGCAGATTTTGGTGAAAGGTATCCAGTTACAAGAAAATGGTGTTCAGCGCCAACGAAGATGGCAGAACCAGATGATATTCTTATTTCTGTAAGAGCACCTATTGGAGCCATGAACTACGCAAAGGAAGAATGTTGTATAGGTCGAGGACTTGCGGCATTAACACCTGATAAATCAAAGGTTTCATCAGAGTTTATCTTTTGGTTGCTTAAGGGGAAAAATGCTGAATTAAACAGCAAAGGAACAGGAAGCACATTTAAAGCTATCGGTCGGAAAGTGTTAGAAGAGACTTTGGTTCCAGATATTTCTTTGGAAAAACAGATAGAGTATTCTGAAATATTAGAAAAAGTATATGCGATTATTCAGGCAAGAAAGGAAGAACTACTGAAATTGGATGATCTCATCAAAGCCCGATTTGTCGAGATGTTTGGCAGCATTCATGATGGCAAATTTGAGATGAAAACATTGCCTGAAATTGTGAGAAATGACAAGAATTCAATAAAAAGGGGACCATTTGGAGGTGCTCTTAAGAAAGATGATTTTGTTGATGAAGGTTATCTAGTATACGAGCAAAGACATGCTATTCACAATGATTTTGATTATGCCAAATACTATATTACACAAGAAAAATATGAGGATATGATTGGGTTTAAGGTAGTACCAGGAGACTTAATTATTAGTTGTTCGGGTGTAACTCTTGGACGTATTGCAGAAGTTCCTAATGGGGCAAAAGCGGGTATAATAAATCAAGCATTATTAAAATTATCCTTGAATCAAGAACTGATGATGAATACTTTCTTTATTCAGCAGTTCAGAGGAGAGGAGATCCAAGAGATACTCTTTGGGTTTAGTAGAGGAAGTGGAATTCCTAATATGCCTTCTATGAGCGAGGTAAAAGCTGTTAAATTTGTTTGCCCTCCATTAGAAATGCAGAAACAATATTGTGACTTCGCCCACCAGGTCAACAAATCAAAAGTTGCAATCCAAGCTGCTTTAGATAAATCGCAATTGCTTTTTGATAGTTTGATGCAAAAATACTTTGGATAGTGAAGGGAGTGTGTGTTAGTGGCAATAATGACAGTTTATCATGGTGGATATACTCCTGTTAAAAGTCCAGAAATTAGAGTCGGAAGAAATACAAAGGACTTTGGTAATGGATTTTATTGTACCATCATAAAAGAACAAGCGCAGAGATGGGCAAAACGTTATGATACAAAGATTGTATCTATTTATGATGTGCGTTTGAATTCCAAACTACGGATAAAAGAATTTCGAGAAATGACAGATGAGTGGTTAGATTTCATCATAGATTGTAGAAGTGGAAAAATACATTCATACGATATCGTAATCGGAGCAATGGCAGATGATCAAATCTACAATTATATATCAGATTATATGGACGGAAGTATAACAAGAGATCAGTTCTGGATTATGGCAAAATTTAAGTATCCAACACATCAAATAAATTTCTGTACGAAAGAAGCTTTAGAATGTTTGGACTACAGAGGATTTGAGGAGGTCTTTTAATGCAAAATATAGGAAGAGAATCTACAAAAGATAATGATCTTTTCTTTACGTGCTCCTTAATTGATTATATAGCTAGAATGACGAAAAATAGACGAAAAGATGTAGTCAATGCATTGAATAAAAAAAACATCTCAAAGATTTACGAGTTAGCAGATGTTTATCATAGCGATAATATAGATCGTGTAAGTGAAGATTTTATTAAAGAAGCAGAAATCGTTACAGGAACATTTGATAATGTAAAAGAATGTCATTACTCGATACCATCACATTGGGATATTGGAAAAGTATATAAGAGATTAATAAAAGCTGTAGCAGAATATGAAAAAATTGATGTAATAGATGCATTGATAGAAGTTTATAACTCTTTCCTTAGTGATAAAATTGATGATTATAATAGTAGTATGTATTATGAAAATCCATCATATTTGTTGGAGTGTTACTTAGAAAAAAAGGTGATTTAAAAAAATGGGTGTAGGATGTTGGTATCGATAAGAGAGGTATCAGCATGGAAGAGAAAATTGTAACAATTATTAACAAGATGGCAGATTATTTGAATATTTCACAGATGAAGAAATTACAGGAAGTTTTGCTTCAGACATTTTCAGAAAACACGATACAAAAAGAAGAAATATCAAATAATGAATATTTGCAGCTATTCTTAGATGCAAAACGTATTGAAGGATGTTCAGAACGAACGATTCAATATTATAGTGTAACAGTAGTTAGAATGCTCCAAAAAATTGAAACTCCTGTGAGAAAAATATCAACGGAGGAAATTAGAAAATATCTTGTTGATTATCAAAAAATCAATGATTGTAGTAAAGTGACAGTGGATAATGTGAGACGAAATATTTCTAGTTTCTTTTCGTGGCTCGAAGAAGAAGATTATATTCTAAAAAGCCCAATGAAGCGAATTCACAAAATTAAAACAAAACAACCGGTAAAGGAAATTATATCAGATGAGGCTATTGAATTGCTCAGAGATCATTGTCAATGTCCTCGAGATCTAGCTATGATTGATTTGCTTTATTCTACAGGTATACGAGTTGGTGAATTGGTAAATTTGAATATATCTGATGTTGATTTTGAAGCTCGGGAATGCGTTGTATTTGGAAAAGGTGATAAAGAACGCAAGGTATATTTTGATGCTAAGGCAAAACTTCACTTGTTAAATTATTTACGTAAGAGAGAAGACGATAATCCAGCACTTTTTGTTACATTAGATGCACCACATGAGCGATTGAAAATCAGCGGAGTGGAAATTCGTATCCGCACATTTGGAAGAAAGCTGAATATGGGGAAAATACACCCTCATAAGTTTCGAAGAACAATGGCAACAAGAGCAATTGATAAAGGTATGCCAATTGAACAGGTACAAAAGCTTTTAGGTCACTCTCAGATTGATACAACCATGCAATATGCAATTGTCAATCAAACAAATGTAAAAACATCTCATCAAAAATTCATCGCTTAGAATTCAATTCGGATTTGTGGGGATGATATAGATGAGAGTAAAACTTGAAGATGTTTGCGTAAGAGGTTCATCAAGCCTCAAGCAATCAGATGTTATAGATAAAACTGGGAAGTATCCAATTTACGGAGCTGCAGGGTATATAGGCAATGTCGATTTCTATCATCAAGATCAACCATATGTTGCTGTTGTAAAAGATGGAGCAGGTATTGGTCGAACTTCTTTGTATCCAGCAAAGTCTTCGGTGATTGGTACTATGCAGTATTTATTACCAAAAGAAAATGTGTTGCCGGAATATCTTTGCTATGTTGTGAAATATATGCACTTAGAAAAATATTTTACAGGTGCGACTATACCACATATCTATTTTAAAGATTATAAAAAGGAAGAGTTCAACTTAGATATTTTGGATAGGCAGAAAGAAATAGTGAATATTCTGGGAAGAATAGAATGTGTAATTTCTTCGCGACAGCAGGAACTTCAAAAATTAGACGAACTCATTAAAGCCCGATTTGTCGAGATGTTTGGGGATATAAATATCAATGATAAAAACTGGAACTGCGAGCCATTGGGTGACCTTTGTACTATAGTTAGAGGCGGTTCTCCAAGACCAATAGAACAATTTTTAGGAGGAAATGTTCCTTGGATTAAGATAGGCGATGCTACTGATGGCGATAATATATATTTAAGTTCAACAAAGGAACATATTATTCAAGAGGGCGTAAGGAAAAGCAGACTTGTAAAATCAGGCAGTTTGATATTTGCAAATTGTGGAGTATCTCTTGGATTTGCGCGAATAATTACATTTGACGGATGTATTCACGATGGTTGGCTTCCGTCGATAAGAATATTGCCGGAAGATATTATCAGGAAGGTGCGATTAAGGCGGTATGTGACAGCTTTGGAACGAAAAACCGTAGAAAAGCACTTCTGGTTATGGCTACAGGATCCGGAAAAACCAGAACGGTCATTGCTCTTTGCAAGGTATTATTGGAACAGGGGTGGATTAAAAATATTCTTTTTCTGGCCGATCGTAATTCTCTTGTGACTCAGGCAAAACGAAATTTTGCAAATCTGTTGCCAGATTTATCAGTAACCAATTTGTGTGAGGAGAAGGGCAACTATACAGCCCATGGAGTATTTTCAACTTACCAGACCATGATGAACTGCATTGATTCTGTTCATGATGAAAATGGAAAATTGTTTACCTGTGGGCATTTTGATCTTGTAATCTGTGATGAGGCTCATAGATCTATTTACAATAAATATAAGGACATTTTCAGCTATTTTGATGCTCCGCTGGTAGGTCTGACAGCAACACCAAAGGATGAAATTGATAAAAATACATATGAAATTTTTGAATTGGAAAATGGTGTTCCAACATATGGTTACGAGCTTGCGCAGGCTGTAAAGGATGGATACCTGGTGGATTTTGTGTCTGTGGAAACTACTTTGAAGTTCATTGATCAGGGCATTGTGTATGATGAATTATCAGAGGAAGAAAAAGAGGAATATGAAAGTAAATTTATAGATGAAAATGGGGAGTTGCCGGAAAGTATCAATTCTTCTGCATTAAACGATTGGGTATTCAATGAGGATACAATCAAAGAGGTGCTGCATATTTTCATGACAAATGGTATTATCTTGATAATGCCGGAATAAACGAATTTGAGTATATAAGAGAAAATCTTCGTGAGTTAATGAAGTATATTCCAAAGGGGGCGAAGGTTACCTATGATACAAATTTTGATGATGAAATCCTTTCAATGGATTGGAAAGAATCAGAGTTAGAAAATGATGATCTTAAGAACTATAAGGCAAAAGCAGAGTACTTTGTCCGCCAGCATCAGGATAATGCGGTAATTGCAAAATTAAAGAGTAACAAACCTTTAACGTCTTCGGATATTAAGATTTTGGAAGAAATTTTGTGGAGTGAAGTCGGAACAAAACAGGATTATGAAGCAGAGTACGGTGAGAAGCCTTTAGGTGAGTTTGTTCGAGAAATTGTAGGTCTGGACATGACTGCTGCAAAGGAGGCTTTTGCGGAGTATTTGGATGAAACAAATTTGGATAGCAGACAGATCTATTTTGTAAATCAGATTGTGGAATTCATTGTACACAATGGAATGATGAAGGATTTGTCTGTTTTGCAGGAAGCACCATTTACAGATCAGGGAAGTATTGTTGAAGTTTTTACAGATTTGTCTGTGTGGATGGGAATAAGAAGAGTAATAGAGCAGGTTAATGCGAATGCGTTGGCTGCATAACCAGGTTGAGTGTTGCGTTGAAGACAAGTAAGATGCACATGTTATTTTTGATGATCAGAATATACACACAGAATCAGCTTCGGTGGTTATTTCGGCGGTCACAGTGTTTTATCGGGATGGAGATAATCCGAAAGAGTAAACCGCTTTATATTATTTGAAAATGGTGGGGGAAAAACAATGCAGACTTATACATATGTATCAAAAGGAAAATTAGAATTAATAGAAAAACCGAAACCGGTAATTATGCATGAAAGAGATGCTATTGTAAAGGTAACACTTGCGAGTATCTGTTCCAGCGATTTGCATATCAAGCATGGAAGTGTTCCTCGTGCAGTTCCTGGAATTACTGTTGGTCACGAGATGGTTGGAATTGTTGAAGAAGTTGGAGGTGCTGTTACTCATGTTAAACCGGGAGACAGAGTAACAGTAAATGTGGAGACATTTTGTGGTGAATGTTATTTCTGTAAAAAAGGTTATGTCAATAACTGTATTGACCGAAATGGCGGTTGGGCTCTTGGCTGTCGCATCGATGGCGGTCAGGCTGAGTATGTGCGTGTACCGTTCGCAGATCAGGGATTAAACAAGATTCCGGACGAAGTTACAGAGCGACAGGCATTATTTGTTGGAGATGTTCTGGCTACCGGCTACTGGGCAACTCGTATTTCTGAAATTACAGAAGATGACACAGTACTGATCATCGGTGCAGGTCCTACAGGAATCTGTACATTGCTTTGCGTTATGCTGAAGAATCCGAAGCACATTATCATGTGTGAAAAAGACGAAGAACGTGTCCAATTTATTAATAAGCATTATCCGGATGTATGTACTGTTTCTCCGGAAGAATGTGAGGAATTTGTTAAGAAAACAAGTGATCATGGTGGAGCAGATGTTGTTCTCGAAGTTGCCGGAGCAGAATCAACGTTTCGTCTTGCATGGGAGTGCGCAAGACCGAATGCAATTGTAACAATCGTTGCACTTTATGATAAAGCACAGAGCTTACCGCTTCCGGATATGTATGGGAAAAATCTTATTTTCAAAATCGGTGGAGTGGATGGATGCGACTGCGACGAGACATTGAAATTGATTGCTGAGGGAAAGATTAATACAGAACCACTTATTACGCATACCTATCCTCTAAGTAAGATTGAAGAGACTTATGATCTCTTCGAGAATAAGAGAGATGGTGTTATAAAAGTAGCTGTTGAATGTTGGCATTAGTAGAGCAAAATCCCATCTTTTGATATATAAAAATACAGAAAATGACATAAAATTGATAAAACATCGTAAATTGATGAAATATGTAAATTTTTAGTTAGATTTTGAGTATTCTATGGTACACTAGTATGGTATATCAAAAATGGGAGGGAGACTCAAAAATGAGCAAAAAAGAAGGAAAAGGGTTAAAGTCTTTTAACAAGGGATTTCAAGTGCCTGACACCTACATTATTATCTTTCTGGTAGTTGTTGTCGCAGCACTTCTGACGTTCCTTGTACCAAAGGGATTTTACGAAACACAGGATATTTCGTATATGATCAATGGGGTTGAGAAAACCCGTACAGTAATCAAAGACGGAAGCTTCCAGTATCTGAAAGATGATGCCGGGAACGTAGTAACGGAAGGAGTAGCACTCTTTAGCGGAGATGGCGGAACAGGATTCTTCAACTATATGTATAATGGAATCGTAAATAGTTCTGCAATCGAGATTATCGCATTCCTTATGGTAGTAGGTGGTGCATTTGGCATCATGATCCGTACCGGTGCGATTGAATCCGGACTGATCGGATTGATCCGAAAGGCAAAGGGAGCCGAGAAACTGCTGATTCCAGTACTTTTCGTACTGTTTTCTCTTGGTGGAGCAGTTTTCGGGATGGGAGAAGAAGCACTTCCTTTTACTATGATTCTTTGTCCGTTGTTTGTGGCAGTTGGATATGATTCGGTTATCGCAGTTCTTGTTACTTATGTTGCAACACAGATTGGTTTCGGTTCATCTTGGATGAATCCATTCTCTGTAGGTATTGCACAGGGTATTGCAGGTATTGACGTATTCTCCGGAGCAGGATTCCGTATGGTAATGTGGGTAGTATTTACAGTTCTTGGCTGTGGAATGACTATGTTCTATGCGTCAAAGATCAAAAAGACTCCGACAATTTCAATCGCATATAAGACTGATTCATATTTCCGTGAGCAGAATGAAAAAACAGGAATTGACGAAGGACATTCATTTGGTCTTGGACACATTTTAGTTCTTCTGACACTGGCTGCTACAGTAGTATGGGTAGTTTGGGGAGTTATGACTCAAGGATACTACATGCCAGAGATTGCTACTCAGTTCTTCATTATGGGAATTGTTTCCGGTGTGATTGGAGTTATCTTTAAACTGAACGATATGAAACTGAATGATATCGCAACATCATTCAAAGATGGAGCAAAAGACCTGATCGGTGCTGCACTTGTTGTTGCTATGGCACAGGGTATCATGCAGGTTCTTGGTGGAT
>OGXF01000328.1_pt1 | contig 46915 bp, 46 predicted proteins | sample 1576191 | NCBI WGS metagenome assembly OGXF01 (sample SAMEA3541545, study PRJEB24748) | human gut metagenome | biome: human gut; feature: human-associated habitat; material: faeces | place: China | collected 2012
ATTGTAGTACAAGGCTTTTTGACTGGTCCTTTAGCAAAAAAAATTGGTGAGAAGCGACTAATACTGATAGGTATGTTTTGCAAAACCTTAGTAGCGTTTGCCATGGTATTGACAACTGGGTTTGTTAGTGTGTTGGTGGTTTTTGGCTTATTTGCGGTATCTTCTGCTATTACAGTACCCACATTAAACGCAACCCTTTCAAAAACTGACAATCAGCATAAAGGAACACTGATGGGATTTGCCAGTACCGCCGGAAATCTTAGTAAAGTTATTGCTCCTTTATTAACTGGGTATCTGTATGAAAGCAATATTGAATTGCCATATATAACCACGGGAGGAATAGCCTTAATCGGAGTGGTTATCTGCTATATCTGGATAAAAAATCAAAAGAACAAATGATGGAAGAGGACGTTTATATGGAGGTTATACACAGTAACTAATCTGGTATAGAAATTCAATTGAGGCTTTTCTGCTTTATTAAAGTCTTGCTACCACTTAAACCTATAATATCCTTAATTCATTATGATAAATTCCAATTCAACAGTTTTGATACATAAGGAGGTAACAATACTATGGAATAGAATAAAAAACGAAAGGAGATACGGACCATGAATCTTAAAAAACTTGAATTTGAAAAGCTTATAGAGCAAATCTCCACTCTTTACAGAGAGAAGAAATATTCACAGCTTAAAAGCATTTTAGCAGACATTAATCCAACTGATATTGCTGTTCTTTTTGATGAATTTCCAAATGAACAGAGGATTTTGCTCTTCCGTCTTCTTCCTAAAGAAGAGGCGGCTGAAACATTCGTTGAACTTGACGGTGAAACGCAGGAAGCTCTCATCCATGCTTTTTCAGATACAGAGCTTCGTGAGGTTATTGACGAGCTTTACCTTGATGATACAGTTGATATTATTGAGGAAATGCCTGCGACAATTGTAAAAAGAATACTCAGAAATACTGATGCACAGACACGAAAATCAATTAACACTCTTTTAAAGTATCCTGAGGACAGCGCAGGCTCAATTATGACTCCTGAGTTTGTTGATCTGAAAAAGGATAACACTGTTGAGGATGCCTTTAAAAGAATAAGACGTACAGGTGTTGATAAGGAAACAATTTATACTTGTTACGTTACTGACAGCTCAAGGCATCTTATTGGTGTAACTACAGTAAAAGAACTTTTGTTACACGATTATGGCGATAAGATTGAAGAGTTTATGGAAACAAATACAATTTTTGTAAACACGCATGATGATAAAGAAATAGCGGCAAATTTCCTTGATAAGTATAACTTCCTTGCTCTTCCTGTTGTGGATATGGAAAACAGGCTTGTGGGTATCATTACAGTCGATGATGCTATTGACGTATTGCAGGAAGAGAATACTGAGGATATCCAGAAGATGCACGCTATTATGCCTAACGAGAAACCTTATCTCAAAACAGGCATATTTGAAACATGGAAATCCAGAATTACGTGGCTTTTGTTTCTTATGATAAGTGCAACATTTACGAGTATGATTTTAAATGCTTTTGAGGACAAGCTTTCAGCACTGATTGTACTGACCTCGTTTGTGCCTATGCTTACGGGAACAAGCGGTAATTCGGGAGGGCAGGCGAGTGCCGTTATTATCCGTGCTCTTTCACTTAAAGAAATAGATTTTAAAGATATTTTTAAAGTTATATGGAAGGAATTCAGAGTAGGTGTTCTGTGCGGAATTACACTTGCTGCTGTCAATTTTGTTAAAATTTGGTTTGTTGACAGAACATTGCTCGGTATGAGTGCTATTACTATTCAGGTTGATCTTGTAATCAGTCTGACACTTATAATCGAAATTATATTTGCCAAAATGGTTGGATGCGTATTTCCTATTCTTGCAAAAAAAATGAAGCTTGACCCGGCTGTAATATCATCTCCGTTTATTACGACGGTTATGGATGCGCTTTCACTTTTAATTTATTTCTGGCTGGCAACAATGATACTTCATATATAAAAAAGCAGTTTTTCAAACCTGGTTTTTTATAGTGCGCCCGACGGCACACGCTTCTAAAGGGTGAAAATCCCTAGTCTGCCTTAGTAGTGGGAAGGACACAGCCGAACAGCAAGGGTGTCCATCGTGAGGTGGAATCTGAAGGAAGCTGTAAGCAAATCTCTGGTCTGACAAACAGAAATCACATCAGGTTGCAGTTAAGGATAAGGTGGTTATACAAACTAAAGTCCAATAACTACTCGGAATTAGCTGTAATAAATGTGGCAGATATATGGAGAGAAAGAAGTGTGTGGTACTCGGGGAGGTCTCGCCAGCAGGAGAAAACAGAGTAAGAAAGAGGTGTTTCAGAAAATTGCTGAAAGAAGAAATATAGCACTGAAACTTATCATGAAGAAGTGATTTTCAAATTTAGATTTATGGAGGATGCTTTTATGAATAAGTTATTGATGTTTGAGCCCATTGATACGTCTTTGTTTGGAGATTTTGTGCAGATATTAGCCATCAAGCGGAAGCCTTACAAACCGGATTGAAACGATGATAAAAGAACGGTTTGGTCTGGATATTCCGATTTTCGTTATATCAAAGGAGGATCTCGAAGATATTTTGCAACATGCGCCGGCTTGGTGGGGCGATGTAAATAAAAAAATCTATGATAATCTGATTTTTATTATGGCTCCAGCTACATTTGCTGAAGTATGGGGTGAGATTGGAGAACCCAGAGAAGGATTAGAAAAGATTAAGAAATATAAGGTAGCGGTATTCTGGTCTTTCAGCCGAAAGGATTATCAAAAAACAAACTGGTGGAGGGAGACGGCAAGTGCGAACATCAGCGGCAAACTGACAATCAGAACGGCAAACACTGTCAGGAAGATTGTCGGAATGTAGTTGTTTCTCAAATTCCGGTTTGTGGGGTGAAAAATATGGAGAACAACGAATTACTGAATCATTTGGATAAGCTACATACGACCGAATTGGGTGTAGAAAGAATCAAGAGAAACCTTGCTTTGGATACCGATCATGTTGTTGATTGGTGCAGAAATAGGATATCTTCTGTTGAAGCATCCATATCGAGAAAAGGAAAAAACTGGTATATAACGGTTGACGGGTGTATCATTACAGTCAACGCTTATAGCTATACGATCATCACGGCGCATAAGGTACAGGAACAGCAAAGATAGCAATAAATAACTGACAGAAAGAGCGGTACAAGAATATGACTTCACGAGAAAAGAAAAATAAAGTAATTCAACAAGTTATCAAACCGGCGCTCAAAGAAGCAGGTTTTCACAGCCTTCGGGGAACACAGGCTTTTTCCATCCATAAGGAAGCCTGCACAATCGCCGTAAATATTCAAAGCTCCCAATTTAACAGCAATGTTACTGGGTTTTCCTTTTGGCTGAATATCGTAGTAGATACGCCTGACCTTTCAGATGAACAACTACAAGATGTTACTTTTTTCAAATCTTTTACAGAAGCTTGCTTTTTGCCGCATCAAGGCAGGTTACACCCGCTCCGTGATATACGGGGTTATGTCATTGACGGTTATAAAAACTACAAGCCGATGGATACCCCCTATGAGGAGATTCAAGCCATCATTGCAAATGATATGCAGCAGTATATCATTCCGGGGCTATCCCAGATTGACAGCATAGCAGATTATCAAGAATGCGTTGCGCTGTGGCAAGAAGAATCAAAAAGTCAGTTTGTACGTCTGGTAGATTACTTTTCGGAAGCACATATGCTGACATTACCGTTTCAAAAAGATACTTGGATTGGCACCGTAAATATGAAAGAGCTCGTTGAGAAGAAAAAGACACTATGCCTTACCACAGATGAAATCATGCAAAATAAATCAATTTATTGCAAAGTGCGTGAATTATCGACGCATCCGCAAGAGGACACATGGCCGTTGATTTGCATGACGCTCTCTGCAGAATAAGATGATTTGAAATGTGCGGAACTTCCTTTGAGAAGGAGGAGCAAACATTGAAGGAGTTTTTGGGTAAAATACGGACTTCCCAAAAATCATATTCCATTCCGAAGCAAGTGCTTATTTCCATGGGCATCCTGCTTTTTGGAGTTTTTATGGGGGGTTTTTCAAAATATTTGGATTACCGGCAGGCAAACCTCCCGGCGTTGATGCACCTGATTGACAGTGTTGTGGATTTGCATAACTTTCTTGGGAAATTTACGTCTCGGATTGTTATCTCACTGTGCATTGCCGTTTGCAGTACAACCCCTATTAGGGCTGGTATCAATGTTTTTGCCATTATCATGAAAGCTGTTATATCGTTTCGTATTTGGTAAAAATGCTGAACTGGAAATACAGAGAGGAGTGATTCACTGTGTATAATAAAGACTTAGATTTTAGATATGCTAAACGAGAAGACACAGCATTGATTTTGCAATTTATCAAAGAACTTGCTGATTATGAAAAAATGCTTAACGAAGTCGTTGCTGATGAAAAAACATTGGAGGAATGGATTTTTGATAAACAAAAGGCAGAAGTAATTTTCGCTGTAGTAAACGGAAAAGAAGTTGGCTTTGCTCTTTTCTTTCACAATTTTTCTACTTTCTTGGGTAGAGCCGGAATTTACCTTGAAGATTTGTATGTAAAGCCGGAATGCAGAGGAAAAGGATATGGAAAAGCAATTCTGAAAAGACTGGCGGCCATTGCTGTTGAACGAGGTTGTGGCCGATTAGAATGGTGGTGCCTTGACTGGAATAAATCAAGCATTGATTTTTACCTTTCTCTAGGAGCAGAACCCATGTCTGACTGGACAGTATATCGTATTACAGGTGATACACTTACCAACCTTGCAAAGTGATCTTCAAAAGTAAAGAGATGATTTTTTATGCGAGTCGGGACAAGTTGTGTTCCCCGTATAAGACATCGAAGAAGGCACAGAAGGAACGCACGGGCTGTTTTTGGTATAGCAGTCCTTCTTATGGCCATCGCCCGCGCCCTGATTGGCAATCCTGAGATCCTATTCGCAGATGAACCCACGGGAAACCTGGACAGCGAGACCGGAGCGGAGATTATGAGCTTGCTCCGGGAGATCAATCAGACGACCGGCCAGACGATCATCATGGTAACGCATTCTCCGGAAGCGGCAAGAAACACCAGCTGCATGATTACTGTACAGGATGGTGTAATTATCTAAATAGAATGAATATAGACGAGATACCTGGAACATAAAAAAGAACAGCAAGCGTTATGGAAATGATTCAGGATCATTGCCTCCGTAATGCTTGTTCGTATTTTTATACAGGTATAAAAGAACGGTATTCGACAGACCTTAACGAAAAACAGCAACATTATGCAAGAAAAAGGCATATGTATAAACTATAATGATATTATTGGAGTAATTTTTGCGGAGGTGACTTATGGATCATTCCAACAGTAAAATTGTTTTTGACGAAAAACTGAATATAGAGGTACTGACACTGACAGGAATGATTGAAAGTTTGCCGCCGCATTTTCATGATTACTATGAGTTAGGCTATATAGAAAGCGGGAGCCGACGAGTAATATGTCAAGGTAAGGAATACACCATAGGAAAAAATGATCTGCTCCTTTTCAATCCGAAAGATAATCATACTTGTTTGGAATTGAAAAAGGAACTGTTGGATTTTAGATGTTTCCACATCACTACTGAACGCATGGAAGAATTGACATTGGAATGTTTAGGATATGCCATATGTCCTTATTTTGAACCGCAGATTGTTTATCAGAGCGACCTGATTCCACAGATCACAGAGCTGATTGACTTAATTGAAAATGGCTCATATTGTGACTTGCAAAAGGAAGAATTGCTTTATATGATTATTGGCGATTTGGTTGCCGGCTGTTCCCAACCAGTGGAATACGAACAAATAGATGTTTCAGATGTTATTAAACGTGCTTGTGAGTATATTGAAAGGCATTACGCCTCAAACATATCTTTATGCGATTTAAGTTCCTTTACGGGTTTCAGCAAGTACCACTTTATTCGGATGTTTACGAAAGAAAAGGGGATATCTCCTTATCGCTTTATTGAATGTACAAAAATGACTGAAGCCAAAAAAATGCTGAAGGCCGGAGAAGATTTATCAAATATTACCTATCAGCTCGGTTTTAGCAGCCAAAGCCACTTTACTAATTTTTTCAAGAAATACGCCATGGTTACTCCAAAACAATATAGCAAGCTTTATAACGCTTAAAATGTATTTTTTGTTGAGTATAGATCCACACTAACAGGAGATGATGATATGGGAAATTAGCCGTGATAGAGATCTCTGAGTCAGGAGATAAAATTGGAGAAAAACTGCTTATGCTGTTAAGTGCAAGACAGCGGCAGGAGTTAATAAAATATCTTTTCAGCGAAGAAATGCAGGATGCCGACGCAGCTGATAACCAATGTTGCCGCTTGCAAAGTCAAGGCCCACAGACGGAGACCGGCAGTGCTTTCACAGAGATCAAAATGGGAGAGCTATACTTTTGTTTGGAGCAGCGGCTTGTGCGTGTGAGCGGACAAGTGATTGAATTGACAGCGAAAGAATTTGATATTTTTGCTCTTCTGATCACGCATCCAAAAAGAGTATTTACTTATGAGCTGATTATGGAACTGGTCTGGAACGAAGATTATACTTTTTATTCCAAGAAAGCAGTAAGCAATCATGTGAGTAACTTGCGGAGGAAGCTGAAATCGGCACCAGATTCTCCGGACTATATCATAAACATTGTTGGTGTCGGCTACAAATTTGAAGCGCCATAAAACCCATATAATCTGCCAGTGTTAGCAGAATAGCGGTAATCGTCAAGATCAAACAGGCTTGTCCGGCCTGCTTTCTTGACGATTATTTGCGATTTTGCTATTATCATCCCATATGTAACCATAATTATGACAGTTGGATCTCAAGTATAAGGAGTAACACAATGAATGAAAAAATCTTAGTGGTTGACGATGAAAAAGAGTTAGCCGACTTAGTTGAAGTGTACCTGAAAAATGATGGATATACTGTATATAAATTTTATAATGGCAAGGCTGCACTAAAGTGTATTGAATCCGTGGAACTGGATTTAGCCATACTGGATATCATGCTTCCGGATGTTGACGGGTTTCAGATCTGTCAGAAAATCCGGGAGAAGTTCTACTTCCCTGTTATCATGCTGACAGCCAAAGTCGAGGACGGGGATAAAATCATGGGGCTGTCCGTTGCAGATGATTATATTACGAAGCCGTTTAACCCGCTGGAAGTGGTTGCGCGGGTAAAGGCGCAGCTAAGGCAGTACATGAGGTACAAGCAGCCCGGCATAAAGCAGGAGGCTGAACGCACGGAATACGATATCCGGGGGATGACAATCAGCAAGAGCAGTCATAAGTGTATCCTGTTTGGAAAGGAAATTCAACTGACGCCAACGGAGTTTTCCATCCTTTGGTATCTGTGCGAGCGTCAGGGGACGGTTGTTTCTACGGAGGAATTATTTGAGGCAGTATGGGGCGAGCGGTATTTTGACAGCAATAATACCGTGATGGCGCATATTGGACGCCTCAGAGAGAAAATGAAGGAACCGTCAAGAAACCCGAAATTTATAAAAACCGTGTGGGGAGTGGGATATACCATTGAATAATAAAAACAAGACCAGTCATGAAGATGACTATTTACTTTTTAAAAACAGACTGTCCGTTAAAATACTTCTGATGATGGCGTGCTCCATTCTGATTATAGCGGTGGTTTATCTGTTCGTCTTAAAAGATAATTTTGCAAATGTGGTGGTAGCCATTTTAGACAGCTTTATCTATCATGATCGGGATGAGGCGGTGGCTGTTTATCTGAGAACCTTTAAGGCGTATGAGATATGGCTTTTCCTGATAGCAGTCATGGGTGTGTTTTTTATCATCTTCCGCCGTTCTCTGGACAGCATATCAAAATATTTTAAGGAGATCAACCGGGGCATTGATACCCTGGTGAATGAAGATACCAACGATATTGAGCTGCCTCCGGAACTGGCTTCGACCGAAAGGAAAATCAATTCCATACGGCATACACTGACGAAACGGAAAACGGACGCCGAGCTTGCGGAACAGCGGAAAAACGACCTTGTCATGTACCTGGCTCATGACTTGAAGACTCCGCTTTCATCGGTTATAGGGTATTTAAACCTGTTAAGGGATGAGAATCAAATCTCCGAGGAACTCCGGGAAAAATATCTGACCATTTCGCTGGATAAGGCTGAGCGTCTGGAAGAACTGATCAATGAGTTTTTTGAAATTACAAGGTTTAACCTTTCAAACATCACGCTTGTGTACAGCAAAATCAATCTGACGATGATGCTGGAACAGCTGGGGCATGAGTTTAAGCCGATGCTGGCCGGAAAAAATCTCAAATGTGAATTTGATGTTCAGCCGGACATGATGCTGTCCTGTGATGCCAACAAACTGCAGAGAGTGTTCGATAATCTGCTGAGAAATGCCGTCAGCTACTGTTATGAGAACACCACCATTCAAGTGAAAGCCAGGCAGACAGAAGACCATGTGCTCATCCAAGTCATAAATGAAGGGGATACGATCCCCGAGGAGAGATTGGAAAGAATCTTTGAGCAGTTTTATCGCCTGGATGTGTCACGAAGCTCAAGCACCGGCGGAGCCGGTCTGGGACTTGCGATTGCAAAAGAGATTGTGGAACTGCACCATGGACAGATCACTGCCCGCAGCGAAAACGGTATCACCTGTTTTGAGGTTACATTGCCCACCGTAGGAAAATCGTAAGAAATTCCGAGATAAACCGTGTGTTATCCATAAAATAATGCGAAAAAATAAATCGCTCCATTCTGATATGCTTTATATCAGGAGGGGCGATTTTTTTGCTTTCAGAAAGGAGTTCAGGGTGATGATGGAATATCAAAATAATAATGGAAACTACGACAAAAGGAATCGTAGAAAAAACCAAAAAAGAAAATTGCTTTTTTACAGGGCTGCATGTGCCATGCTCGGTCTGCTCATAGTCTCTGTAATTTTTGGAACTGTGTATTTTCTCAGAGAGAGTAAAGATCTGGATCTTCCATCCAAAGAAAATATAAAGACAGGCAAGGACTATTCATTTCTGGCCGACGACCAGAGTGAGGAGGAGTCTCCAGTTTCGGAGCCGGCCATATCCAACCGGGCGAATGCGATTGACCTGAACATCATAGCAGCAAATGCCATTGTGGTGAATAAAGACACCGATGCGTTATTGTATCAAAAAAACGGCACGGACAGAATTGCGCCGGCCAGTACAGCCAAAATGATTACGGCGTTGACTGTGCTTGAATATTGTTCTCCGGAGGATGAGATGAGAGTCGGTGCGGAGATTGAAATGATCCATAGTGATTCGTCAACAGCATGGCTTATGAAAGGCGATACTCTGACTGTCAGGCAGCTTCTGATTGCCCTGATGCTTCCGTCCGGCAATGATGCAGCTTATACCCTTGCAGTCAATACCGGAAAGACCATTGCGGGTGATAACAGCCTGTCCAATCAGCAGGCCATTCAAATATTCATGGATAAGGTAAATGAGAAGGCCAAGGCAATTGGTGTTACAGACTCGAATTTTGTGGTTCCGGATGGGTATGACGCCGAGGGACAGTATACCACGGCCTATGATCTTGCCATCATTGCAAAGGCATGTTTGGAGAATCCCATTATTTCAGAAATTGTGGCGAGCAATACGTCATATGAAAGATGGCCGAATGGCAGAGAGGTTACTTACAACAATTCCAATGAACTTCTCGATCCGAACAGTCCCTATTACCGTCCAGAGGTGATCGGTCTGAAAACCGGGACCAGCAGCCTTGGCGGTGCATGTGTCGTCTCCGCAGCAGTGATTGACGGAGAAACCTATATCTGCGTAGTCATGGGCTCTACGAAAGAAAGCAGGTTTCAGGACAGCGTTGATATTTTAGATAAAATCAAAGCCCGGTAATAGGAGAAGGAGGAAACGAATGAATAAAAAAATGGATATTACTGTTTTTGGATGTGAGCCAGACGAAATGGAGGTCTTTCAAAAGATTTCTTATGAGCTTGGTGTTACAGCCACACTCATAAAAGATTCTATATCAGAAAGCAATGCTGGATTAGCTGCTGGATGCTGCTGCGTAAGTGTAAGCCATAAAGCGGAGCTATCAGAACCGATTCTTCTTGCACTAAAAAATGCAGGGGTAAAGTATATCAGTACCCGGAGCATTGGCTTTAACCATATTGATATACAGGCAGCCGGGTTGCTGGGTATGGTTGTTGGCACAGTAGAATACTCGCCGGGAAGTGTGGCCGATTATACCGTCATGCTGATGCTTATGCTGATGCGCGGCACAAAGTCGATTCTGCGTGAAACCCAGAGGCAGAATTATTGCCTGAATGACCTGCGCGGAAAAGAACTGCGGGATATGACCGTCGGTGTGTTAGGAACTGGGCGAATCGGACAGGCAGTCATGGAACGCCTGAGGGGATTCGGCTGTAAGGTATTGGCGTATGACCGAAATCAAAAAACAGGAGCGGACTATGTTTCGTTTCATGAGCTGCTGGAAAAAAGTGACATTGTTACACTGCATATTCCGTTGGCGGAGGATACCCGTCATATGATTGGCTATGAAGAGCTGGAAATGATGAAACAGGAGGCGCTTCTGATCAATACAGGGCGGGGCGCTTTAGTGGATACCGCAGCATTGGTAGAAGCATTAAAAGGACAGAAAATCGGCGGCGCCGCCCTGGATGTTTTGGAAGGCGAAGAAGGTATCTTTTACCATGACTGCACCCAAAGAAGAATAGAGCATCCTTTCCTATCGGTCCTGCAGGGAATGCCGAATGTCATTGTTACGCCGCACACAGCCTATCACACGGAGCGGGTGTTGGTTGACACGGTTAGAAATACCATTAGAAATTGTTTGAATTTTGAAAGGAGTCTGGGAAATGTTTAAGATTAAAGTTGCAGTTCTGTTTGGGGGCTGTTCAGAGGAACATAATGTTTCGATAAAATCTGCGATGGAGATAGCCACAAACATAGATACAAAAAAATATCAGCCTTATTATATTGGAATCACAAAATCCGGCATTTGGAAGATGTGTGAAAAACCTTGTTTGGAGTGGGAACAATATGCGGGGGATCCGGTTGTTTTTTCGCCGGACAGAAATACGCATGGTCTGCTGATACAAAAAGACAAAGGGTATGAAATCCAGCCTGTGGATGTGGTATTACCGATGATTCATGGCAAGTTTGGCGAGGATGGCTCCATACAAGGCTTGCTTGAATTGTCAGGCATTCCGTATGTGGGATGCGATATTCAAAGCTCCGTAATCTGCATGGATAAGGCGCTTGCATATACCGTTGTGAAAAATGAGGGTATCGCTGTGCCTGGGTTCCGGATCCTTCAGGAGGGGGATCGCCTGGAAACGGAGGATTTCGTATATCCCGTCTTTGTAAAGCCTGCCCGTTCCGGCTCATCCTTTGGCGTAAACAAGGTATGCAGGGCAGAAGAACTGCAGGCAGCGATCGAAGATGCAAGAAAATATGACAGCAAGATTTTGATTGAAGAGGCCGTTACCGGGAGTGAGGTAGGCTGCGCCATACTGGGAAACGAAAATGATCTCATGGCTGGCGAGGTGGATCAGATTGAGCTGAGACACGGCTTTTTTAAGATTCATCAGGAAGCACAGCCGGAGAAGGGATCTGAAAATGCAGTCATCCGAGTTCCAGCCGCCTTACCGGATGAGGTAAGAGAACGGATTCAGAAAACAGCAATGAAGATTTACCGGATACTTGGCTGCCGAGGATTGGCCCGCATTGACCTGTTTTTGCGGGAGGACGGCTGCATTGTGTTGAATGAAGTGAATACCATGCCGGGTTTTACTTCCTACAGCCGCTATCCCCGCATGATGACAGCAGCCGGTTTTACGCTTACTGAAATACTGGATCGCTTGATTGAACTTTCACTTAGGAGGTAACTGCCATGAAAAAGAACTTTGCCTTTTTAGATGAAATGATTCCCGGAATCCGATGGGATGCTAAATATGCCACATGGGACAATTTCACCGGGAAACCGGTAGACGGATACATGGTAAACCGTGTTATGGGAACGAAGGAGCTGGGAGTTGCTTTGCGTAAGGCTCAGAAGATGGCGGAGAAACTGGGATATGGTTTGCTCTTATGGGACGGCTATCGCCCCCAGTGCGCAGTGGATTGTTTTCTGAATTGGGCTTCCCAACCGGAAGACAATCTGACGAAAAAGCGTTACTATCCAAATATCAAAAGGAATGAGATGGTTGCGAAGGGGTATGTGGCCTCACAATCCAGCCACAGCCGTGGAAGTACGGTTGACCTTACAATTTTTCATTTGAATAGCGGTATGCTTGTTCCTATGGGCGGAGATTTTGACTTTATGGATGAACGGTCACACCATGCCGCAAGCGGTCTGAGCGAAGAAGAATCAAAAAACCGGCAGTGCTTGCGTTATATCATGGAGAGCAGCGGATTTGAAGCCTATCGTTATGAATGGTGGCATTACGTCTTGGCGGACGAGCCATACCCGGATACATATTTTGATTTTTGCATTGCCTAGTGAGAACTTGAAGAAATGAAAATTGCAAGTTGTACAAAGGGCAGGAATAAAAATCCATAGAAACACCCTAAATAAAGGCTTTCGGCACACATTGTTGTGGCTGCAAACCTTTATTTTTATGTAGTTAGATTGTGAAGTAGCAAGGCTACTCGTTTGTGTGTGCCCCAGTGTCTGTTCTGAACTCTTAAAAATAAAAATCAAAAAGTGATAATTGGACGAATTTTTTTTGATCATTCTGCGAAAATTGACGTACCCTACTTACTTTTTTACTTTTTCTATGATACAATACTGACAGACAGTCGGTTTAATGAATAAGGGATGGTGACAAAATGCGGATTGTCAAAGAAGCGGAAGAACGCAAAAATGAAATTTTGGATGTGGCAGAGCGGTTATTTGGAACAAAAGGCTTCGATAACACCAGTACAAATGATATTTTGAATGAGATTGGAATTGCAAGGGGAACGCTGTACTATCATTTTAAGTCAAAAGAAGATATTCTGGATGCCATGATCGAGCGGATGTCGAGGCAACTCATAAAAAAGGCGGCAGACATTTTCAACCAAAAAGACATACCCGTATTGCAGCGGTTAACTATGATGATGATGGCATTAAATGTAGATGGAAATCTCGGACAGGAAGTCATGGATCAGGTTCATAAACCGCAGAATGCGCTGCTCCATCAGAAAATGCAGATTGGACTGCTGACCGGAATCAATCCCCTCATCACAAGCTTGATTGAAGAAGGAATCGCCCAGGGAATCTGCCAGACAGACTTTCCAGCGGAGGTGGCGGAAATGACGCTGTTGTATTCCAACGCCGTATTCGATGACCTGATGCAGTATAGCGAGGACGAGCGACAACAAAAGGTTACAGCCTTTATTTATAATTTGGAGCGATTATTGGGGATGGAACGGGGAAGTATGCAGGCTGCTATTCTCCCCATATTTCAAAACGACCAGCAAAAATAGCGAAAATAGAGGAACAGGATGGTTCCTTTATTTTCAATCTATATACCGACAGGCAGACGGTCTATATTTCGTGGAGGATTAAGAAAATGAAAAACAAGAAAAGCAATTTTTCAAAATTTATGCTGTTGTGGGCAGGCGAATTTATCTCGGCCATTGGCGGAGGACTGACAAGTTTTGGGCTGGGCGTTTATGTGTTCAAGCAGACAGGGAGTGCAGGAAGTATGGCGCTGGTTACACTGTTGGCTTTCCTGCCAACTCTGCTGCTCAGTGTCCCGGCTGGCGTACTGGCAGATCGTTATGACAGGCGGCTGCTTATGATGGTCGGGGATGGGTGTTCGGCATTTGGTATTTTTTATATACTGCTGTGCATGATGAATGGCGAAGCGGCTCTCTGGCAGATATGTGTCGGCGTTTTCATCAGCTCTACCTTCTCCGCTCTGCTGGAACCGTCCTATCGAGCGACTGTGACGGATCTCCTGACCAGTGAGGAATATTCCAAAGCCAGCGGCATGGTGAGTATTGCCGGAAGTGCAAGGTATTTGATCTCTCCTATCCTGGCTGGTGGGCTACTGGCGGTCAGTGACATTAAGCTGTTGCTGGTGATTGACATTTGCACTTTTTTCCCTACCGTGATTGGCGCCGCGGTGGTGCGGAAGGAGATCGCCAGAAAGAAAGCCTGGGATAAGCCTTCCTTTGGAGAAAGTCTGCGTCAGGGCTGGAGTGCAATAGCGGGCAATCGGGGTATTTCTGTTTTGATTGCGATTTCCGCAGTTATGACCTGTTTTATGGGAACCTTCCAAACTCTGGCCCAGCCCATGATCCTTGATTTTGCGGACAGCGCCACACTGGGTGTTGGGGAAACCGTCTGTGCCTGCGGGATGCTGGTATCCAGCCTGTTTTTAGGTGCGAAAGGCATTAAGCGGGGATATGTCAAAGTCTTGAGTGTGTCCCTGTTTCTGGCTGGGATCGGTATGATCGGATTTGGCGTTTGGGAGAATATCTATCTGATATGTCTGTTTGGTTTCCTGTTTTTTGCCACCCTGCCGTTTGCCAACAACTGTCTGGATTATCTGGTCAGAACCAACATCCCGGACGAACTACAGGGGCGGGCCTGGGGTGTGATCGGATTTTTATCGCAGATTGGGTATGTAGTGGCCTATGGTGCGGCGGGTGCAGCGGCTGACGGGACGGCGGCATTGTTCCGGCTCAGTGTGGGACGGGGCGCTGCCAGCGTCGTTATGGTGGCGGGCGGACTGCTCAGCCTAACGGCCCTGCTGCTGGGTTCCATGAAAAGCGTCAGGGCATTGGAAAGGAAGTTGTCATGCTAAAGAAATTGATTTGGAATGATGTCAAACAGAATAAGCTGATGTCTACCGCTACGGTTTTCTTCATGGCGATCTCCGCTGCGCTGCTGACATTGACGGTGCTTCTTAGTGGTAATCTGTTGGGAGCCATCAACACTTTGATGGACAGTGCCGGTGTCCCCGACTTCATACAGATGCACACCGGGGCAGTAGAGGAGGCGGAATTTACTCGCTTTGCTGAAAGCTGCGCAGAGGTACAGGATTGGCAAATATGCCGCTTCTTGAATCTGGATAACAGCAATGTCGCATTGGACGGTCAAAGCCTGATCGACAGCACTCAGGACAACGGGCTTTGTGTGCAGGGAGAACGATTCGACTTTCTGCTAGGCATGGATGGCGCGTGCCCACAGATTTTGCCGGGAGAGGTCTATGTCCCCATCTGCTACCGTGACCGATATGGCTTGGCGGCAGGAAGTACCATGACGATTGGCGGCCAGACGCTTACGGTTGCGGGATTTATCCGGGACGCGCAGATGAACTCCATGATGGCTTCGTCAAAACGCTTTCTGGTCAGCGCGGCAGATTATGCGCTGCTGCGCGGCCAGGGTGAGGAAGAATACCTGATTGAATTTCTGCTGCGGGACGGGGCTGATATGAATATCTTTCAGACAGCCTATACCGCCAGCAGCCTTCCTGCTAATGGTCCGACCATCACCCGACCTCTGGTTCGCATGATGAACGCACTATCCGATGGGACAATGATTTTTGTGATCTTTCTTATGAGTATCATTGTGCTGCTGATCTCCATGCTTTGTATTCATTTCATCCTGTCTTTACAGATGGAGCGGGACAGAAAAGAAGTGGGAATGCTGAAAGCTCTTGGAATCGGACGAAAAGAAATCAGACGTCTTTATTTTGCGAAATATCTTCTGTTCTCCCTCTGTGGTGCGTTTATTGGGCTGGGGACAGCGGCTATCCCTCAAAAGCCGCTTGTTAGACAACTTCAGGAGCTATACGGGACGACGGATCAAGGAACTTGGAAAACACTTGCCGCTCTTCTGGCGGCACTGCTGGCCGAGGGTATCATTCTTCTCTCTATCCGTCATTCCTTAAAAAAGACGGACAAATTATCTGCGCTCTCTGCAATGTTCCAGATGCAGAGAGGCGATAAAGGATATGGGAAGTATCTTCTGATTGGATTTGTCACAGCGGCCTGCACCTTTTTGATGCTCGTTCCGCAAAACCTTTATAACACGGTTTCCTCTCCGAAGTTTGTAACCTATATGGGAATTGGCAGCGCGGAAATCCGTATTGACGTCCGGCAGATCAAAGACATTGACAGTATGACCGCTCAGATTGCCACTGCGTTGGGGCAAGACCCACAAGTGAAAGAATATACAACCCTCCAGACCTGTTCTTATCCGGCTGCTCTGCCGGATGGCGGGACGGTCAATCTGACGGTGGAAACAGGCGACCATAGTATTTTTCCTGTCAGCTTCTCAGCCGGAATACTACCGACGGGTGAAAACGAGATCGCGCTGTCCTCTTTGAACGCGGAAGAATTGAAGCTGTCTGTCGGTGATACGCTGGACTTAAATGTAAACGGAAAAAAGTCAGGCTACACCGTCTGCGGTATTTATTCCGATATTACGAACGGCGGCAAAACGGCGAAAATTCGTAACAGACCTGATACTGCTCCCGTGATTTGGAGTGTCCTATATGCCTCTCTGGAAGAATCGACAGATAAAGAACAGTGGATGGCAAAGTATCGTGGGACGGGTGTAGATGTGACGGACGTTGAGGACTACGTTCGAGACACTTACGCACAGACACTGGTGCAGCTTCGGCTGGCATCGCGGGTGGCAGGGGGGATCGCCGTGCTGGTCACAGCCGTGGTGCTGACGCTGTTCCTGCGGCTCATTGTGGAGCGGGAGCGTTATGCAATTTCTCTGCGTAAAGCCCTGGGCTTTACCAGCGGAACAATAAAACGCATCTATTTTACAAAAGGGCTTGTGCCTGCTGTATTAGGCATCGTGGCCGGGCTTACCCTGGGCCACCTGTGTGGGGAAAGTTTGTGCGGGATGGTTTTGAAGTCTTTAGGTGCGGACAGTTTTCGTTTTGTTATAAACTGGGGGCAAGTGATGGCTGGCATACCGATTGTCATTTTAGGGGCGGCGATTTTGGCGGTTTGGGCCGGTATCTCGCAAATCGGGCAAATCAAAGCCTATGAGTGTTGCAGGGGAAAGGAGTAGCGCAAATGGACAAACTGCTTCAAGTAGAAAATTTGAATAAAGATAAGATATTGCACAAGGTTTCCTTTGAGATGAAACAGGGTGAAATGCTGGCGGTCATGGGGCCGTCCGGCTCCGGAAAATCCACGCTGCTCTACAATGTATCGGGCATGGATCAGCCAACTGGCGGAAAAGTCTGGCTGGGTGATACGGAGATCACCGGGCTTTCCGAGGAAGCAAAAGCTGATTTGCGCCTGCATCGGATGGGTTTCATTTTTCAGCAGATGAACATGATCGCCAATCTGAACATTCTGGACAATATTTTACTGCCAGTGATGCAGGCCAACAAAGGCAAGGGCGGAAAATCAAAGTCCGAGCTTATAGCGGAAGCAAAAAGGCGGATGCGGCAGCTTTCCATTTCCGAATTGGGGAGTCGTCAGATCACACAAGTTTCCGGGGGACAACTCCAACGGGCGTGTATCTGCCGGAGCATAATGAACGAGCCGGAAATCCTATTTGCCGACGAACCCACTGGCGCACTAAATAAAAGTGCGGCAGTGGAAGTGGTTGCGGAGCTGCTCAAGCTGAACCGGGAAGGTATGTCTATTCTTATGGTGACCCATGACAGTAAAGTTGCCAGCACCTGTGACAGAATCATGTATTTACTGGATGGCAGTATTCGTGGAGAACTGGCATTAGGCAAGCTGGGAAGCAGTATGGAAAAACAGCGGGAAGAAAGGGTAAACAAATGGCTGATGGATATGGGATGGTGAAATTGGTTAAAACGATTTGAGGCGAAATGTCAAAATAAAATCAGCGGAGGGAAAACATGTAATTGATTATGCAGCCCCTTGTTCTCAATGTTCGCAATGTAGCGTGGTGAGATATACATTTCGTCGCCTACCTTTTTGCGGCTCTCCTTGCGCCCTGTACGCGCTGCCTTTATCGCTGCCCCAAAAGCCTTGAAGTCGTATTTCGGTACTAGTCTTTTTGCCATAATTATTCATCTTGTTACATTTTACTGTTCACCTTTCTTTTGGGATATGTCTACACAGTTCTATTGAATAGCCAAAATAGAACACATTTACCGCTATACCGTTTTTCGGAAAGATGAAAATTGGGTGAAAGTTTCCGTAAGTCCATTGACAGCTAATTCTAATTAGCTTATAATGTAACAGGCTAATTTGAATTAGCTTAGGAGGTAATGGAATGACAACAAAACAGAAAATTTTGAATGAAGCTCTGACACTGTTTGCGGAAAAGGGATATAGTGCGGTTTATGTCGGTGAGATTGCCGACGCCGTAGGCATAAAAACACCATCACTATATAAACACTACAAGAGCAAGCAGGACATTTTTAATTCTTGTGTTGAAGTTTTTGCGGAGCGAATGGAAAATATCAGAAATAATATACAGCTACCGGGAAGCAAGGCTGCTTCATTCTCTTATGAAACGATTACCGAAGAACAGCTTATTGAGGTTGCAAACGCTCTTTTTATGTTTTATTTGCAAGATAATGTGGCAGCAAAATTTCGTAAAATGCTGATGATAGAACGATACCATAACCCGGAAATTAACCGGCTGTTTGAAGATTTATTTATTACTGGAGCAATCGACTATGAAAAAGAAATATTTTCTAAACTTATAGACGCAAAAGTTATCAAAGGGGAAAATCCTTATATTATTGCGCTGCATTTTTACACACCTATATTCTATCTGCTTCAAAAATATGATATGCGCCCTGATGAGATAGAGGAAGCCAAACATGAACTTACCTTAGTAGTGCAAGAATTTTGTAAAACATATAAAGGAGCAAGGAATGACAACGAAAAGGACAACGGGAAAGGTTAGGAATAAGCACATGATAATATATGTCACAGGAGGTATTCTGCTTGTTCTTGCAGTCTATCTAATTGTTCAAGGAATACGGTGCAGTATAGCGGTAAAAGCAAGCAAAGAACGGCTTGCTGCTTATGGGGCTCAAACAGCTATATTGAGTTATGGCAATATGAGTTATGTTGATACGGGAGAGGGTGAAACAATCCTATCTGTTCATGGAATTTTTGGCGGCTACGACCAAGCCTATGATACTTGTATAGATTTTAACTCTGATTATAGAATTATAGCCCCCTCACGATTTGGATATTTAGGTAGTGATATTTTGGGTGATGGGACACCCGCTGAACAGGCAAAGGCTTATGTTGAACTATTGGATAAGTTAGAAATTGATAAAGTATATTTGTTGGCAACGTCGGCTGGCGGAAGCGTTGCTATTCGGTTCGCGTTGGATTATCCGGAACGAACAAAAGGCTTAATTTTATATTGCTCCGCTATGCCATATATAGAAAAGCCAGAAAAGTATATGGAATATGCCGGACCGCCCGCTTTTTTATGTAATGATTATGCTATGTTTTTATTTAGTCCATTATTCAGTCCTGTTATGGGTATGAAACCGTCCACGATTTATAGTATGATTCCTTGCGGTAGTAGAAAAAATGGCGTAATACTGGACGCTTCTGTTACTAATTCCGATATGGCAAGAAATTTTGACAGCTATCCTATTGAAGATTTACAAGTTCCGACACTGATTTTTCAAGCAAAAGACGATAAGCTAATAAACTATGCCGACACGGAAAATGCAGTAAAACGCTTCCCAAACTGCACATTTCTTTCTTTTGAAAACGGTGGACACTTAATGGTTGGACATGAGAAAGAAATCAAAGAAGCAGTCTTTAACTTTACAAAAACCGAAAATTTTAAGAACGGGATTTTGAGAAAATGAAAACAAATTATCTAAAAAAATATATTATCAGTTCATATGTCCTTGTCTGGCTACTTATCATTTTTGTGGCGGGGACGGCAAGTATGGTATTTCACGCGCCGCCCGTTATCATGTGGGTTGTCCGCAACCTTATTGCGTGGTCGCCGACTTATTTGCTTCTGATTGGCTGGAAGCATTTCAGACCCGATGAAACAAGGACAGACTTTGTAAAAAGGTGCTTTTCGGGAAAAATCAGACCGCTGTTATTGATACTTTCCTTTGCCCTTGTATTTGGAATTAGTTTGCTTGCGCTCTTTATCTTTTCCCGCATAGAGGGGAAAACAATGATCTCCTATATCGACTTTGGGACAACGCCGCTTGCTCTTAGTGTCTTTCTGTCCCTTACTTCTGGGCCGACAGGCGAGGAATTGGGCTGGCGTGGGTTTATGCGGGAGGAATTTAACAAAAGGTACAGTTTCCTCAAGTCATCAATTTGTCAAGGCTTGGTTTGGTGCTTCTGGCACACGCTGTTATAGATTGTGGATTCGGAGTTTACGGATTGGAGAGCGATACCCTACATTATCTCCAACATCGTTGTAATCACTTCCATTACCGTCCTGATGAATATTTTTCTGGAACGGCACAACAATCTAATCTACTCGGTGCTGCTGCACTTTGGCTTCAATATTCTGTACGTCTTTTTAGACGCGGATATAGGTTTCTTTGTAATTTTGACAGTGCTTCATCTGATTGTCACACCGACTGCTGTGCTAATTCGTAACAGAACAAATAAATTAAAGATTGCGGAGGAAAAGGCATGGAATTGATTATGCAACCCACAACTTCAACGTGCGGACAGGCGTGTATTGCTATGATCGCAGGAAAGAGCGTTGAAGAAGTAATAAAAGACATGAAAACAGATGGCCCCACGAGTATCGGTCAACTCATTGAAATACTGGATATATACGGTGTCAGCCATGCGGAAAAGAATAAACGAATTTCAAAGAAAAATCCTGTTCCCTATCCGTATTCTATTCTGACAGTCCACACAAATGCCGGATATACGCATTGGGCGTTGTTTTATGACAGCAAATACTTTGACCCCGAATTTGGTTTAATCGAGGGTGAATACCCTCACGGGAAAATCACATCGTTTTTAGAGATATATTAAATGAGTAAAACGACAAATTAGTTTTATCGGGAAAACAACATATTATCATAGAGCCAGACGCACAGACGCAGAGCCGACAAACAAAGCGATAAATCGGGGCTTATTATGGATGTAAAACAATTTTGACAGCGTATTTTGTGTAATGTCAAAGAAGTTTGGTGGAAAAAAGGTAGATGATTAAGTATAGTTATTTCAGATGGAGGTCGTATATATGGAAATTGGTGAGAAGTTAAAAAGTTCCAGATTGAATGCGGGCATGACGCAAGAACAGATTGCAGAGAAAATAAATGTTTCGCGTCAAACGATTTCAAATTGGGAGAATGGAAAATCATTACCAGATGTAATAAGCCTAATTGAAATAAGCGACCTTTATCAAATAAGTTTAGATGACTTGCTGAAAGGAGACAAGAAAATGATGAAAAAAATTGAAAAGGACACGGATACGGTAAAGAGCAATCGGACTATGATGAACGTTGGGTGGGCTATGCTTATATGTTCATTTATATTTACAATCTGGAATAATTATAGTGGGAACAATTCGATTTTACAATTTATCAGTGCCGCTGCACCGTGGGTAATGTTGGCGGTTGGTATTGCTTGCATAGCACCATCAATTTCAGGCAAAAAGAAAGATTGATAATTTCCCGTTTATCGGGAAAAACGAAAATCATCACAGAGCCAGACGCACAGACGCAGAGCCGATGAACAAAGCGAAAAATCGGTATTTGTAAATGGAAAGAGAGATTAAACATGGCAGATATAGAAAGCAGTATTATGGCTACAAAGCAAGGATTTGAAAATAGTTTTTCTTCGGGAGATTTTTATAATAAACAGACACAAGATGAACAGCATTTGAAAAACATTCTTGACTTTTTGCCGATTAACGCTGATATGAAAATTTTAGATTTAGGCACAGGAAGCGGCTATTTGTCTTTTCCAATTGCGAAAAAATATTCAAATATATCAGTGATCGGACTGGATATTGTCGAAAAGGCATTAGAAGTCAATCGTTTTAGGGCAAAGGAAGAACAAATCCGAAACATTAGTTTTATAACCTATAATGGCATTGAGTTTCCGTTTTCTGATAGTGAGTTTGATATGGTTATTTCAAGATATGCGTTACATCATTTTCCAGATATACAGAAAAGTATTTCTGAGGTCAGTCGAGTTTTAAAGCGAGGAGGTTTCCTATTTGTTTCAGATCCGACACCCAATGCCAATGATACCAGTCGATTTGTAGATGGATATATGCAACTAAAAAAAGATGGTCATATAAAGTTTTACACAAAGGAAGAATGGTTACAGATATGCGGAAAATATGGATTGCAATTCAAGAAATCTTTTGATAGTACAATTCGGTTTCCGAAGAAAAAAGATACAGCCTATGGATTTGATAAATTATTGAAGAAACATGACAAAGAGATTGTTGAGAGCTATGAACTTGAAGTAATGGGCAATGAAATCTATATAACAGAGCAGGTCAATAATATTTTGTTTTGCAAACGATAAATCTTGCTAATGTTTGTCAACCATTTTTTGAATTTTTTTCAGATGAAAAAAGGGTAACCTTAATAAATCTACCGTATTGTAGATTTGAAAAAAGAAGTATAAAATTAAGATGATTTACTTATAAAGCTCCATCGCACGAGCATAGTAAATTCGGAGAAACTTATTAACGCCAGCCATTTTTGCAACGTTGTAAGGTTTTCCTTCCTGTTCCTTTTTGAGTATGAAAAGGTAAACAGGATCATCTTGAGGTTTTGTCAGTTTGAGAGCCTGCATGACCTCAAAACAAGCTTTTCTGAGAGCAGAACTGCCACGCTTGGATATGTGGCGGTTCCTGCTTTCAAATTGTCCTGACTGATAGGGAGGCGCATCGTTTCCAGCATAAGAGTTGAGAGCCTTTGCACTGTGGAAACGGCGGATATCTCCGATTTCAGCCAGAATAATGGGACCTAACCTATCCCCAACGCCGTTCATTGCACGTAAAATCCTGTATTCGGGTATTGTTTCTGCAATGTTTTGCATTTGAGCGATTTCTTCATCAGCAGCGTTTTGTACAGTGGCCAATAAATCAACCAACTGATTTTGAGCGGCAATTATGTAGTCATTGTCTCCACGAGTTGTTATACTGTCACAGGCTAATTCATAGATAGATAAGCTTTTTTGTGGAGCATATCTATCATGGCTCTTTTTCATAAGTGTGGCATAGGAAGACAAGAATCTTGATTTGCCCATTGCCTTAACCCGATCGAAAGAACCGTATTTCTTAATAAAAAGTAACAATGCACACTCATTGGGTTTGCGGCTTTTCAGCTTTAACAGAGACGTGATCCCTGGCATGGTTTCATCAAGGAGATTTGTCAGCTGTGTTTTTGTATAGCTTACCATTGAAATACGTTGATTGTACTGACGGGAAAGAAATTTCAGGTCTTCATATTTTTGCTCTAAGGAAGTGTAGGGAGTAAGCATATATGACTTCTCCAAAGCGTATTTTGCGATTCTCAAGGCATCCTTTTTGTCAGTTTTTGCCTTATGGATTTCAACATCTCCATATTTTTTCATTTGATATGGATTTACGAGACATACAGGAAATCCTTCCTCTTGAAGCTTTTTTAATACTGGATAATGATAATGTCCTGTGTATTCCATGAGGATAGTAAAAGATTCATCAAGGTCATTTAAATATTTTACCATTGCATCCATATCCGAAAGGGTATGATGCATAGTAAATGGTTTGGCACGTATGCTGCCATCTGAGTTAAGAACAGCAACGGTGCTTTTCGCTTTTGAAACATCAATTCCAACAGCAATCATAGTGATACCTCCTAATAAAGATTTGACTGGTTCCAACGCTTCAAGGTCCATTCATATTCGTTAGTGAAACGGGAGCAGATCAACTGTCACAACTTGCTGAATCGAATGCAGGAACATGAAGGCTGGCTAACACATTTATCTCCGGGCGTGGTATCCCAATTAGAAATTCCGTTAGCCAATCACCTTCAGTATAAAAGAAAAGTGAAGGCTGTTAAAACCCTCACTTATATATTACGAATTCTTATTTGTCGGGAAGAACGACATATCATCATAGAGCCAGACGCAGAGCCGACAGACTTATGATAAATCAAAATTTAAGGAAAATAAAATTATGCAAGAAAGGATATGAGAAAATGAAAAAAGCATTACTTATAATAGACGTACAAAATGACTACTTCCCTAATGGAAATTGCGAACTATCCAAACCAGAGGAAGCATTAAATATCATAAAAAAATTACTGGGATATTTCAGGAAACAAGATTTACCTGTTTTTTATATTCAGCACTTTTCAACAGCACAGGCAACTTTTTTTGTTCCCAATACAGATGGCGTAAAAATTCACAAAGATATTAAACCGTTAGATACAGAAACCGTTATAGTCAAACATTACCCTAACAGCTTTTATGAAACGAAGTTGCAAGATGAACTAATGAAAAAGGATATAACAGATTTAGTTGTTTGCGGAATGATGACGCATATGTGTGTTGATACGACTGTAAGGGCGGCAAAAGATTATGGATATGGAATTACGCTAATATCAGATGGTTGTGCAACAAAAGACTTGGAATGGAATGGAATGGGATTAAGTTTTCCGCAAGCACTATTCAGAATGTGTATATGGCTTCCCTAAATCAGAAATTTGCTACTGTTACTACAAGTACAGATTTTTTAAGGGAAGTATAAAATGATTGTTCCATAGTTTCCCGTTTACCGAGAAGAACAGCATATCATCATAGAGCCAGACGCACAGACGCAGAGCCGATGAAGCCACTACCAAAATATATTTGGAGGAAGATTATGAAAAAAATAATTGCAAGCGGAATGGCATTGCTGTTGTTTCTTTTGTCGGGAACAACAACGGCTTCTGCCGCAGCCGCAGAGAATATGGGAGAAACACCGTCCGGCATTGCCTACACGAAGTTAGAGGAAGAAATTGACAAGTACATAGATGTCCGAAAAGATACTACTTCATCAGTTTCCATAGCATACTTCAATGAAACAGAGAATATTGCTTCTGTCATATACGGCGATGCTAATACTGCCGAGAATATCAAAGCAGATGAAGAAACCGTTTATGAGTGGGGGTCAATTTCCAAAGTTTTGGTCTGGATAAGCGTCATGCAGCTTTATGAGCAGGGGAAAATTGACCTTGATGAAGATATCGGAAACTATTTGCCAGATGGCTTCCTATCCAATCTTTCTTATGATGAGCCTATTACTATGACACATTTGATGAATCATACGGCGGGCTTTCAAGAAACCACATGGGATGTGGAGGTACTGGATAAAAAGGACATTATCAGTTTAAGGGATGCCTTGCTTGCAACGGCACCGCCGCAGATTTACAAGGTTGGCACAACTGTTTCTTATTCAAACTGGGGAGCTGCTCTTGCGGCTTATATTGTGGAATGTGTCAGCGGAATGGACTATGCAGAATATGTGCGCCAGAATATTTTTGAGCCGCTTGGCATGAACCAGACTTCCATACTTCCCGATTGCAGTGATAATGAATGGGTGGAAAGCAGACGGGATTTGACAAATGCCTATTATAATGTGCAGGGAGAATATGAGGATTATGGAACGTGTCGGCGTTATATTCTACTTTACCCCGCAGGGGCAGCGACAGGAACAATGAGCGACCTTGTACGGTTTGCGAAAGCGTTCCTTACAGATAGTAAGGATTGTCCGTTTTTTACAAAAGCCGACACACTTGATAAGATGTTTTCTCCCACGCTCTATTATGACGGAACAGATACGCCGAGAATTTGCCACGGACTGTTTTCACAGGAATATGGTGTGCGTCTTATCGGTCACGCAGGAAATACCACAGGCTTTTCTGCAAATTTGGTGCTTGACAGGGAAAACAGGACAGGGCTTGTGGTAATGACAAATGAGGTGGGTGAAACCACTTATAATTATGGACTTGTGAGCCTTATCTTCGGAGATTGTAAGACAGAAACAGGTTTTACCTATGATGACTTGTCGGGGATTTACTGTAACAGCAGAGCAAATTATAGCAAGAGCTTTATGAAGCTATACAGTATGATTAGTGGTCTGCTGCCTGTCACAAAAGGGAAAACCGAGGGAAGCTATCAAGCGGCTATGGTAGGCAGCATTACACAGATTTCAGAGAACGCCTGCATTATGGACGACGGGAATGGATTGAAAACCTATCTGCACATAAAAAGAGATAGCAACGGAAATGTGGCTGCATTACAGCACATGACGGGCATGGACTTCCAAAAAGAGAATACGGCAGTTTTCGTTATTAAGATTATTTTTTTCTTCTTGTTTGTACTGTCCTCTTTCTGGACACTGCTTATGCTTATTGTGCATGGGATAACGCTGCATAAGCATAAGCAGATTTGGAGTAAGAAATTATATCAGTTATTGGCGGAGCTATTTGTGGTGCTTGCGTCTATAATGATTTACTGGCTTATGTTACCGCCGCTGATGGGTGGTAGTTTCACCAAAACACAGGTTGTTCTAAAGTGTGTATTGATTATTCTTTGTACGCTTATGGAAATTGTGATGTTGCTGATTGGGTGGTTTGGCGTGAAGAATACGGAAAACATTAAGAATAATATGCGGCAAAAAATTGGATTTACTGTCACAAAAGCAAGCGGAATACTTCTGATAGCAAATGTATTGTATTGGCATTTCTATCAATTCTGGGGCTGTTGATGTAGCATGATATATTTACATTACACAGAAAGTTTGGAATATTCGCTTTGCAAAAAGCTGAAAATTATAATTTAAGTGATAAATCCCAGTTTGAATAGGAGAAAAAATGATAGAAAAAGTGAATTTGAAAGAGAATGTAAATTTGATTGATGTACCATTCCGTTATAAGCGAGTAGGTACTTTGAATAATCATATGTTAAATGTATTGCAAGCGAAAAATAGAACTTTAGATTTTCATATACACGAAAATTCCGATGAAATGTTTTATTGTATTGAGGGCGAGTTTGACATTGAATTTGAGGATGGATTGACACATTTATGCGAGGGGGATTTTATAATTATTCCCAAAGGAACGAAACATCGTCCCGTTTGCAAGGAATTAGTCAAGTGCCTTTTAATTGAAGTTGAGGGAACTCTCAATAAAGAAAATACAGGCGGAACATACAACGAGTGACCGAATACAACAGTGACAACTTCCTATTTGTCGGGAAGAACAGCATTCATTTATAACGGGAGTACAGAACATGATTGTAATAATCGAAACATTTATTTTATGTATCGTCTTTTTCATGCTTTGCTATTTGGGAACAGGTACGGACGAAAAGAACTTGAAAAGCTATTCGTCTTATCCAGACGAGGTACAGATCCGCATAAAGGATATTGCGGAGTATCAAGGGCGGTTTAAGGAAAGCAATAAAGTAGCGGCATTTGTTTCAAACTTTCTGCTGTTCTTATGTCTGTTGTTTATATTTGGGCTGTTTATCCGAGAAAAGGACTTTTGGCACAATGTTCTTTCACTAAGTGTAATAGGACAGGGATTGAATTTTTTTGATTTGCTTATCATTGACCTTTTATGGTGGAGAAACACAAAACGAATCCGTTTTACGAAAATTCAAGAAAAGAAGTTGTATCAAAATCCTACAAAGCATATTGAAGCATTTGGCAGAGCATTGATTATGTATTCGTTGATTGCTCTGATTGACGGATATTTTTTGACGCTGTTTTAGAATATTACATATCATCATAGAGCCAGACGCACAGCCGAACTTGTGAGAAATGATGACAGCTTGTCGGCTCTCTTTATATGCCTTTTCCCTTGGACACCGGATCAGCTTGATTATGTGCATGATATAATGGTATTGGTAGTCACCGGGAACCCTGCGCTGGACAAATCCAATAAATCCCTATGGATCGTGCGCACAGAGACTTCAAAATACTCTGCCTGCTCCTGCGCCGTTATTTTTTCCCTCTCCAATAAAATACATAATATACCGAACATTCTGTTGCTTTTCATTCAAGGCACCTCCTCTGTCAATTTTACAGAAATAAGACACACAGCAGGGTATTGGCGGCGGCATATCTTTGCTGCCAAACTTTAAATACAGCAAATCAGTCCTGAATAAAGATGACATAGATCTAATTGTGTCCGGCATACAGGGGTTTGCAAGCATTGATGAGAGTTCAAAAATAAAGACACTGCTTGCGAAGCTGCGCCTTGGACAGGAAGATAAGCTGCTGTTGGAGAATGATATTATCATTGATTTTACATCCTGGAACCATAAGAATACGACCATTGAAAAAATCAAAATCATCCGCTCTGCAATTGCCTCCCGACGCCTGTTGGAACTGGAGTATTACAGCAACAAAGGATACTCTAAAAGAACCGTGGAACCCTACAAGCTCATCTTCAAAGAAGAATACTGGTATCTTTTCGCCTACTGCACACAAAGGCAGGATTTCCGTGTTTTTAAGCTTAACAGAATATCGAAGCTGTTGCTTTGTGAGCGGACCTATACGGAACGGACAGATTATGAAATTCCGGTATTGCAGAGCACATTCTCAAATGGCGTGGGGCAATTGGTTACAGTCAGGATGGATAAATCCTATGAGTTTCTGGCGATTGATTTCTTTGGCCAGAGCAATATCAGGGAAGAAAACAATTCTCTCTACATTTCCTTTTATACGGAATACCCGGAGTGGATCGTAAGCACTTTTGCAAGCTTGGGAGACAAAGCGGAAATTATAGAGCCAAAGACGCTGCGGGACGATATAAAGGTATTTTTAGAGCAGGCCAGAAAACAATATGAATAATGGCAAGTAAAATCAAGCGACAGCAGCCCAATTTTAAGTATATAAGGTCGGTGAAATAAGTAACGAGTGTAAAAACAAAAGGCCGGGTTTCACAAGTGAAAAAGATATGAAATATGACAGGATGTTGTCATATTTATAATTTATCATAGATTGCTGAAGGATGGAGGGTTGTAAAAGAAACGGAGGTGATACCATTGGGAAATTAGCTGTACTGGAAATATCCGAGCCGGGAGATAAAATCGGAGAAAAGCTGCTTATGCTGTTGGACGCAAGACAGCGGCAGGAGTTAGTAAACTATCTTCTTAGCAAAGAAAAGCAGAATGGCGGTTTAGCTGATAACCGGTGTATCCGCTCCGGAGCTTATGAGCTGTTGACAGAGAATGAAGGTATCTTCACAGAGATTCATATGGGGGACTTATACTTTTGCCTGGAGCAACGGTTGGTACGGGTGGACAGGCAAGTGGTCGAACTGACGGCGAAAGAATTTGATATTCTTGCCCTGCTGCACAGCTCAAGGAGCTTCATAAGGTCAGCCGAGGAGCGGGCAAGGCGTGATATCTCCAGTCCGAATACCGCACCGGCTTCGCCCAGTGACACACTCGTCACAAGCTGGGCAAAGCCCGGGCGTCTGGATCTTCCTGAGCCGGATATGCCAAGATCCCCGTCGATGATGCGGATGTGTTCTTCCGGCCATCCAAGAGATAATGCCCTTTCTCTGAGGGCATACTGCCTCTGGGTGCTTTCCTGGTTGAAGCGGACCTGAGCCATCGTTGACTGGCGGACATAAACCAGGGACTCCCTCTCCAGATGTTCCGTCCGTACTTTGGATGGGATTGATGGATTCTGTTTCATGTTCATCCTCCATTTCTACTGAAAAGAAGGAGAGGAACAGGATGGACAATGCTGATATGAGATCTTGTGCAAGTCGGGAGTCGTTACCGGTCAGATACATGAGAGTTGTTTCCATAAAAGCCTCTTCCTTTCAGGCTAAAGGTCGATCTCTCTGCGCCGGAACAGTTCCAGATTGATGCAGCTAAGCTCTGCAAGCAGCGTGGTGATTTCCTCATAATCTTTTATGCATTGGGAAACTTTATCCTGATAAGATTTCGGGACAGAATCAAGCTGGGTTTTCCCATTGTAATAAGAGGAGAGGTACAGGCTTTTGTGGCCTTCGCCAGTGGCACATCTGCAGTTGGGCTTGCCGCATTTAATGGATCTGGTGATCAGGGAGGCTCTTATGACATGGGCCGGATTGGGCATCATGTCAAGGAGTTCCTGACGGCGTGCTAAGAGAGTGTCAGTGGTTAGTGATTTGTATGGCCTTCCAAACTTATTAGTTGTATTCATGATAAGATTATACCATAAGGTGAGGAAAAAGTCTACCTTATGGTATAAAAAATCTGATTATTCATGAAGTAAACTGACGAGTTCAAGAAGTGATTTTATGGAATCGTCATTAAAGTAGGTTTCAGCAAAGGCATTCTGGCAGGTATCCATGGTCCAGGACTCGGGAACAGAGAAAATATCATCCTCGGATTGGAGGGAGTACAGCCTCTGTCTATCAACTTTCCGGATTTTGAGGATAGGAAAAGTCTGGCCGAACAGGGGATGGTAGGGATGAAGGATGGTTGCTGTTCCTAAATCCTTGCTGTGATAAAGTGCATTTTGATGTGACTGTGCCAACCGTAGAAGACAGAATTGCACAGATGGTGGCAAAGTTATACTTTGAACCAAATGTGGAACCGGTATTTTATGATGACTCCTATGGATACAGACCTATCAGATGGAGGATGGAACCGTCGTTCCAAGAACTTCCGGTACACCGCAGGGCGGGGGGATTAGTCCGGTACTTGCAAATCTATTTCTGCACTACGTATTTGATGATTTTATGGCAAAAGAGTTCCTAAGTATTCCGTGGGCAAGATATGCGGATGATGGGATTGCGCACTGCGTATCCCTGAAACAGGCAAAATATCTACAGCGTAGGCTACAGGAACGGTTTGTACGTTTTGGACTGGAATTAAATATGGAAAAGACAAGAATCGTGTATTGTAAAGATGATGACCGTAAAGGGAAACATGAACATACATCCTTTGACTTCTTGGGATATACATTCAGACCAAGGCATGCAAAGAACAAATATGGTAAGTTCTTTACCAACTTTCTGCCGGCAATGAGTGAAAAGGCCAAGAAAGCCATACGAAAGGCCGTTGGTGGATGGAAGATACAGCTTAAGCCGGATAAAGACCTGTGGGATATAGCAAATATGTTCAATAAGCAGATACAGGGATGGATCAACTATTATACACATTTCTACAAATCAGAAATATATGAGGTTCTAAGATATATCAATAGACGGCAGGTCTATTGGGTAAGAAGAAAGTACAAGAACCGAAATTCAAGGAAAAGAGCCGAATACTGGTTAGGAGAAATAGCAAAGCGAGACAGGGATCTGTTTGCACACTGGAAGTTTGGAATACTGCCATCGGCTGGATGATGGGAGCTGTATGAGCTGAGAGGTTCACGTACAGTTCTGAGAGGGACTTAGGGGGAGGTTCCCTGGGTCTACTTACTGTATGATCTTCTGCAAAAGCAGAAAGAGTGCGCAGAGAACCCTGGAAAATATCATCCCATTCATAGAAGGAACCCTTTTTCTGAAAGTAAATCGGAAGAAAACGGGAGTTTCTCATATCAGCAAAGTTAAATACCTTGGATATAGCTTTTATAAGTACAAGGGAAAATGTAGGTTTAGGGTACATCCAAAGTCTGTAGCAAAAATGAAAAATAAGATTAGAGAGCTTACGGACAGAAATAATGGCCTGAGTAATACGAAGCGAGAGGAAAAGTATCAGCAGTATGTGAGAGGCTGGGTAAACTACTTCAAACTTGCTGATATGAAAGGACTTCTTGCAGAAACAGACAAGTGGGCGAGGCGAAGAATAAGGGCGATATATTGGAAACAATGGAAAAGGGTGCGAACCCGTTATCGTATCCTTAGAAAGTTAAAACTGGAACATTGGCAGGCAATAAAACTCGCAAATAGTAGATGTGGTTACTGGAGAATGGTAGAAATGTTGAACACGGTACTCACAAAAAAATAATAGCCAAGCTAGGATACACATCCATGCTTGACCACTATCTAGTAGTCTATGAAAACTAAGGAACCGCCTAGTACCGAACGGTATGCTAGGTGGTGGTGTGCCATGCAAGGCATACGGAAGATGAGGGAAGGCCCTTCGACAGGAATTGAACAGGCAAGCCTGTCAAATCACTCTAATGCTGCTGTGATTCATGTCATGGTAGTGAGCAATTAGAGAAAAGGTTGTATAAACAATCAGATATGATACATGAAGATGAATGAGAATGAACCATTGAAGAAGTGTCGAAAGCGTAAGATTTCTGCAAAACCTACTTTTCACCACTAGGTAGGGATGAGGATGGAGGAGACCTGTAAAGCTGACCATCCGTGGAACGGCATTAAGATGGCATGAGCATGTATTAGGGTTCTGTGTGAAACATGGGAACCTGTAGGATAATGAAAATCGAAAAGATTCAAGTTACAGAAAGACGAGGTCGAAAGTAGAAATGTATTCTACAGGGGCGGAGTTACTCGTAGTAGCGTTGAAGTTGTTGTAATGACAATAGAGCAAAGGGGTAACATCATTCTGCTTGATACTGAAAACAACTAGGAGACTAGGAGGATTGGATGAGCGAGAGCAAACAATACGAAATACCAAAAAGAGCAGTCATTGAGGCATATAAAAAAGTAAAAGCGAATAAAGAAAGGCAGTGCGGGAATAGATGGGATTGATTTTGAAGCTTTTGAAAAGAAACTGAATAACAATCTTTATAAGATATGGAATCGAATGAGTTCAGGAAGTTATTTTCCATCGCCAGTAGCAGCTATAGAAAATGTATGGCAACTATAGAAAAATATAAGAATTGGAATGAGGCGGAGGATTATTGTCATGTAGAAATCTGGATTCCGGTAGAACGTAAATAAATGTCCTGGACAAAGAATCAGAGTGCCATAATTGGGGAGAAATAATCGTGGGGGTGTAGGGCTTGTAGAAATTTGGCCCATGGGAGCCTTTGAGTAAGAAGCCCCGCTTCAAAATCTGTGATTTATGTGGTGGAAGCGTGTTACAGAGTATAAAATAATTGAAATAGTCACAAGTGCAGGAGGAATTATTAAAAAAGCCTCAAGATGTAGTTTGAATGAGGTAATATTTGTCATGCACGGCTTGAGGTTTTGCACCGAAAATGTATTTATCAAATCAATCCTGTTATCTGTGAATATTAGATTAATAAAAAACGACCATTGATGCCGGGCTGTGAATACGGAATTCAATGGCCGTTTTATTTTGTGCTCATAAAAATTGACGGATATGGTCAGAAAACGATAACTGACCTATAAAGGTGCAATCCTTCATACAATAAACGCTCTAACCATAACTGCATACTGAAAAAAGATAGCCATCTGTTTCAAAGCGTGTCAATGATCACACTACTAGACCATCCAATCAATTGTCACGCCTGATTCTTGGCTTTGGACAGCCGATATTGTTTGGGCGTCATTTGATAATGCTTTTTAAAGCATTTATAAAAATGCGTCGTGTTTGTAAAATGTAATTTTTCCATGATTTCCGTAATAGATAGCGTTGATGTACACAGCATATGGGCTGCTTTTTTTATATAGAACATCTGACTATAATCAGAAAGGCAGAGACCGGTGTATTTTTTGACAATGCTGTTGATATAATTCCCGCTATAATTTAGCATCCTTTCCAGTTCAGAACGGGTGATTCTGCCATCCATATCTTCCATCAGGTGGCTGATATGAGAAAAAAGAAGAAAATTATTGTCAGCTTCCACATGGACTGGTGTAATATGAAACTGCTCGGGATTAGATAAATAGCCAAATAATTCCAGCAGCATCCCTTTGATAATATAAGTAGACCCCATTTGCGGAAACATAATCGCGCGCAAGATATTATCTGTCAGAGTATGCAGAATACGGTACCAATCTTTATTGTTGATTCCCGGAAAAAAATCGAGATATTCTTTTGTGTCCGATTTCGTAAGATTATCTGTCATAAACCGGAGGATTGGGTTGGAACCCGGGCGTTCTATTTCCGGAAAATAAACTTTCTGCTCATCTTCAGCCAGTTCTCTTACCAATTTTTCTGAAAATCCGATAAAAAGGAGCATTGCCTTAGAGTGAAAACCTTCTTTATGAACAATATTCCGGTTCATCAGACAGCAGCTTCCACTGTGGAAGACCAATTCCGTCTGTTCAATCTGTTGATGTATCTCACCATCCAGAACAATCATTAACTCATAAAAATCATGAAGATGCGGTGTTCTCGCATTGAAGCGTTTTATTTCCGTACTATTTTGAAAGGAATAAAAACTACTTTCTAAGGGGGACGTCATGAAAATGTTTGCATAATCAGTCTCTCCGGTTCCGCCGCAAGTTTCCAGTGTGAACTGCAATGGTGCTAAAATCTTAAGATAAGAGTTAATTTCACTGCTCAGGTTGTGACCCTGAATAATATTTTTTACAACATAGGATGAATTTGTACTCATATATAGTTCCCCTTCAAATCCACGGATATGATAAATATTCACATTAACTATAACATATCTGTCATATCATTGTGAAATAGAATTTTCTAAAATAAATACATGCAATGAATTAACCCGTTGTTCTGTAAATCTTAAAGAAGAAAAATGGGTTATAGAACAGAAGAAATGGAGGAATTGTAAAATGAGAGGAGCAGAAAAGAAATACCTGAAATGGCATCAAAAAGTGGCGTATGGGGCAGGAGACCTTGCGTCCAATACCAGTTATGGGCTGGTATCCAGTTTTGTGTTATTGTATCTTTCTGATACAATGGGACTAAATACTGGCATTATCGGTACTCTAATGCTGCTGTCAAAAGTATTAGATGGAATTTCAGACGTCATATTCGGCAATCTTATCGACCGTACAAAATCAAAACTCGGAAAAGCAAGGCCTTGGATGTTATATGCACAGATTGGTGTTTCGCTCTGTCTAATCTTCTTGTTCTCTATTCCGGGTGGACTTAGTACAACTGCACAATATGTATATTTCTTTGCATTTTATACAACATTAAACGCCGTGTTCTATACTGCAAACGGAATAGCGTATGCAGCATTGTCCGCATTGATTACGAGAAATAAAAATGAACGTGTTCAGCTGGGGTCTATTCGATTCATGTTCGCAGTAGTAACTAATATTGTCATGGGATTTTCTGTGACAATGGGTGTTCAGGCATTTGGAGGCGGCGCCTCAGGATGGCGTGTGGTGGCAATAATTTGTGCGGTTATAGGTCTTGTCGTAAATACGATTAGTTGTCTCTGTGTAAAAGAATTGCCGGAGGAAGAATCAACCATCCAGGAGGCAAAGTTACAGGACGATAAAATTAGTTTTGTCCAATCATTAAAACTGTTAGTCAGCAATAAATATTATGTGTTGATTGTTGGGATATACATTGTATATTATTTTATGAGCAACCTCACAACTGGATCTGCCATCTATTTTATGGAAAACATTATGGGAGACGGGGCGCTCCTTGGTATGTTTTCGATGATGAAAATGTTCCCGGTTATTATTGCTCTTATCTTTACACCAATATTGGTCAAAAAAACCAGAAGCATGCAGAAAGTTAATTTCTGGGGATATTTCATCAGTGATATTTTGGGGATTTTCCTGATTTATTTTTCTATACAGAAGAATCTGTCCATGATGCTTCTTTTTATGTTCCTAAAAGGCGTGTTTGCGGGAACACTAACTGGAACGCTGAATGCACTGATTGCAGAAATCAGCGGGTATACGTTCCGTACAAAAGGCGCTCGCATTGATGGTATGATGTTTAGTTGCTCATCTCTTGGAGTAAAAGTTGGAGGCGGAATCGGTACTGCTGCTGTCGGATGGCTTTTGGAGGCTGGTGGCTATGTAGGAACAGCTGCTGTACAAACGGACGGCGCAATTAGCATGATTTTTAATATGTATATTACATTGCCGGTTATTCTTGGAGTTGCGATTACCGTTCTTCTTGCATTTATGAAGGTGGAAAAAGAAAACCAGAAAATCGATATGAAAAGAGAGAGGGAATAAGGCATGCAGTGTGTAAAATTCAATACGGGATGGATATTTGAAAAAACAGAAAAGGATTCCCAGTTAAGAGCCTTTCAGGGAAAGAAAAATACGGTTGCGGTTACACTCCCTTATGACGCTATGATTCGTGAAAATCGGGAGAGGGATTGTCCAGCCGGGGCACAGAGTGGATTTTATCCGGGGGGTGTTTATGCTTATGAAAAGACATTTTCCGCACCTGAGGCGTGGAAAACTCAGGATGTTTTCCTGGAATTCGAGGGGGTATATGGGATTTCCAGAGTATGGGTCAATGGAGCGCTGGCAGCCGTTAATAAGAATGGTTATGTAGGCTTTTGGGTAAATTTGAAACCATGGATTTTTTATGGTGAAGAAAATATCATCCGTGTTGATGTAGACAATAGCCGCCAGCCTAACAGTCGCTGGTATACAGGTTCAGGAATCTACCGGGATGTAAATCTTCTGATTGGTACGGATGTATACATACCAAGAGATGCACTTCGTATTACAACATTATCTGTTAGTGATGGGGTCGCAGTAGTTGAAGTTTGTGCCGGAATGAAGAATATTGCCGGACAAGGAGGAGAAGCAGAATGCGAGATTGAAATATCTTATGATGGAAAAACAGTTGCAAGGGATCTACAGAAAGTTGTATTTCAATCCAATGAAAATGAAACGATGCGTGTGCAGATTCAAATCCTGTCACCAAAGAAATGGACACCCGATTATCCAAATCTATATGAGTGCATCATCAGAACCCAAATTGGTGGTAAAGTGTGCGATACTTTAAAGACCCATTTTGGCATTCGGGTTTTAGCGCTTGATTCCGTGAATGGATTTCAGATTAATGGGGAAACGGTAAAATTAAGAGGAGCGTGTATCCATCATGACAATGGAATTATCGGTGCTGAAACATTTCCTGAAACAGAATGGTATCGCTGCAAACGTCTGAAGGAAGCAGGATTTAATGCACTTAGAAGTTCGCATCATCCAATTAGCAGGGCAATGCTGGATGCATGCGACCGGTTAGGAATGCTTGTGATGGATGAACTGACGGATGTATGGAATCGGCATAAGAATACTTGTGATGATGCAGATATCTTTCAGGAAGAAGCAGAGCAATGGATTGCGCATATGACCGCAAAAGACTATAATCATCCATCGGTAGTTATTTACTCTATCGGAAACGAGATTCAGGAAGCCGGGACGAAACAGGGGGCACAGATAAACCGGTTTCTGTGCAATAAAATCCATTCATTAGATTCCACCAGATATACTACAAATGCTCTGAACGGTCTGAATTGTGCTGGGAAACGGCTGAAAGTGATTATGAACGATGTTATCGCAAAATTTGGAATGGATACATCAAGTCGGGGAAGCGGTGAAGGCAGTAATGCGCTGAATAGTTTTATGAGCCTTATGGCAGGAGAAAGAGGAGACTTTTTTGCTACTCACCCACTTGTTACTGAAGCATTAGAAGAATGCGCACAGAGCTGCGATATTACCGGACTAAATTATCTTAGCGGCAGATATCTTCTGGAACATGAACTGCATCCGGGTAAGACCGTAGTAGGAACGGAGACCTATCCAGGTGATATTGAGAATCTGTGGTCCCTGGTAGAAGAAAATTCGCATGTAATAGGAGATTTTACATGGGCAGGCTATGATTATATCGGTGAAGCTGGCGTGGGGATTTTCCATTACGACGGGAAAGAAAACTTTTCCAGTATTTATCCGGAAAGACTGGGATATATCGGGGATATCGATTTAATAGGGAACCGCAGGCCCATCAGCTATTTCCGTGAAATCATCTATGGCTTGACGGAACATCCGTATATTGCGGTTGAGAGAATGGAACATACCGGACAGATATCTAGCAAAACCGCATGGATGTTTAAAGACAATATCAGCAGTTGGACATGGACTGGGTATGAGGGGATTGAAGCATCTGTTGATGTATATTCTTCAGCAGACGAGGTAGAGCTTTTCCTGAATGGAAAGTCTTTGGGAAAAAAGCCTGCCGGAAAGCAACACCATTTTACAGCGGCGTACCGAGTGCCATATGAACCAGGAGAACTTTTCGCAATCGCATATTGTGCCGGAAAAACCGTCGGTGAGTACCGAATACAGTCGGCAGGTGAGGCAAATGTGCTGCGTGCAGAACAAGTGACAGAAAATGAAACAGAACTTGCTTATGTGAAGGTGTGGCTGGAAGATGAGCAGGGAAATAAAAATTTATTAGAAAGGAAGAGAGTTCATGCCAACGTGACAGGGAATGGAAGACTGGAGGGGTTTGGTACGGCAAATCCGTGTAGTGAAGAGAATTATTTTGCTGATACCGTGACAACTTATGATGGATATGCAATGGCGGCAGTACGCTGGATGAATCCGGACAGTGAAGAACCAGTTTACATACAGTTTTCGGCTGATGGATGCCGGGAAGTAGAAATAAAAATACAAATAGGAGGAAACAGAGATGGAAAAAAATAGAAAAAGGATGTGTGCTATAATTGTCCTGGCAATTACCATTTGTGCCAGCACTGTGATACCGGATTTTGCAATTGATGTGCAGGCAGCAACGGGAGAATCAAATGAAATGATTTATGGAGCAGATATTGGTTTTCTCTCACAACTGGAATCACAGGGCGTACAGTGGATAGATGATGCCGGAAATACAAGGGATGCACTGGTTCTGCTAAAGGAGAAAGGTGTAAATGCGGTCAGATTAAGAGTGTTTGTTAAGCCGCCCGAGAATTTCATATGGACTAAGCCTGACGGTACAACATGTTTGCTGGGATATGCAGATACCCAAGGGCTATTGTATACTGCCAAGCGCGCAAATGATCTTGGGATGAAAATCATGGTAGTATTTCATTACAGTGATCATTTTGCTGATCCACTAATTCAGGATATTCCATCAGAATGGGAAGATGCATCTACAAGTGAATTGGAACAGTATGTATATGATTATACAGAGTATATTATGACACAATTAGCGGGGGAAAATATATACCCTGAGTGGGTACAGGTAGGAAATGAAGTAAGCTATGGCATGCTGTATCCTTCAGGAAGTAACCAGACAAACGATTTTACTCAGCTTACTAAATATTTAAATAGTGGTTACGATGCTGTTAAATCCGTAAGCCCGGACACGAAAGTGGTAACTCATTTGACTCATGGAAGCGGTGTAAGCCACTTTGCCTGGTTCTTTGAAAATTTCATTACGCAATGTGGCGGAAAAACGGATGTAATTGGAATGTCCTACTATCCATACTGGACATCTGCCTATGATGGCGACTGTATTGAGAATGTAGCATATAATCTTAGTAAAATGGCGTCCCAGTATGGTAAAGAAGTTATGATTTGTGAAACAGGAGAACTGGAGAGTAATCCGACAGGTACTTACGATTTGCTGAGAAAAGAGGTAAACGCACTCAAAGCCGTTCCAAATAATAAAGGAATTGGTGTATTCTACTGGGAACCGGAAGTGCATTCTTCTATTCTCCCGGACGGATATACTCTTGGTGCAGCTGAAACTACAGGGAATAAAAAACTGCATTTCACAAGCGCGCTAAATGCATTTCAGTCAGATCCAGATTTCCTGAACGCAAATTGCTCTTATGAAATAATGAATACGTATAGTCAAAAAGCAGTAAATGTTGCCAACGGTTCATCGGAAAATGGAGTTCAGATAGAACAGTACGGCTATGGAGACTGGGCAAGCCAAAAGTGGAGATTTGAAAAAATAGAAGGAGACTATTATAAGATCGTCAATAATAATAGTGAAAAGGTACTTGATGTAAAAGGTCTATCTACAGCAGAAAATGGCGAAGTCATTCAAAATGATTACAACGATGGTTGGAATCAGCAATGGAAAATCTCAACAACAGAGAGTGGGAAATATAAGATCCAAAATCGATGGAGCGGACTTTATCTTGGAATTATGAATAACAGTACAGATGATGGTGCATGGGTTGTACAGATGTCAGGTCAGTCAGATAGTTCCAACTGGTTCCTTCTTCTTTCGGATTAAGGTAATTAGACCATATGGTATCCCTGCAGAAGCAGTATAAACGGGCCGGGGAGGAGAATGCCCAGGTACAGAAAACTGAGGTATGGATCAGGCTGAGGATGTTCCGGCTGATCCGGAGAAGGATGACGGGGACGCGGGGGTTCTGTATGTGCAGATGGATCTGAAGGCTCTTGAGAAGGAGAATCCGGACACAGTGGCCTGGCTCTATTACCCGGCTCTGGGTATTAACCATCCAGTCATGCAGGATGAGGATAATACATATTATATCAAGCATATATTTTCCGGGAATAAGAACTGGATTGCAGGGGATATTTGTGGATGTGGCGATATTGATTTTTTTAAAACGAACGCAGAGGGAAATAGGAAGAAAGTCAGCTGCGAGATTGATTTTGTAGTCAACAAGGGCATAAAGAAGTATTATATACAGTCCGCCCTGAGCCTTGAAATTGCCCAGAAGGAAAAGACGGAACTCCGGCCCCTGCTTGGCGCCAAGGACTGCTTCTGGAAAAGCATTGTCACAAAGAGCGGGATGAAGCCATTGAACGATGAAGAGGGGATTCTACATTTGGGTCCTTATTAGTTCCTGCTGTCCCGCCGCGTCGGATTTATGATGTACGCCGCCAAAACAAGGATAAAAGATTTTAAAGCAATAAGGGAGATTAAAAGTAGTGAACAGAGCAGAGCGGTGACGTTTAGAAAAGCAGTGGAAAAAGAATCCTGCAATGACATTCAAGGCCCTGTGATAGCAAAGGGGTTGTCCAAGTGAAAAAGCAAGTCTCGATTCTGGCTGCAACCTTAGTCTTATACCGCAAAAACAATCGTGTTGGTCTTTTTGGGAAGATTTGAGGATACTATAAAAGTAAATAAGCCGCTCTGTGTACTGGTCCACTAAATCCAGGGAAGAGCGGCTTTATATTTTTATAAATTGATCTAGGCTATACGGACAAAAGGGCATAGGGTGAGAAGCCCGATAAAAATAATTTGGTATGATTGGAATATCAAATATAGGAGGTGCCGCAATGCACGTATGGGAAACAATCGAACAATCCTTAACCTTTATTGAGGAACACTTGGCTGAAGAAATTTCGACGGAGGAGCTGGCAAATACGGTCGGTCTGTCCTCCTTTTATTTTCAGCGCTTGTTCAAGCGGCTGGTAAATAAACCAATTCAGGAATATGTGAAGCTACGCCGTTTGGCAAAAGTAGCATTTCGCCTTTCTCCTGCCTATCAAGGCAACCGACTTATGACAGAAGCGCTGGCGAGAGTAGCAATCTTCTGCTTTGAAGAAACAGAATTGCAGCGTCTTTGGGCTGATGTTCACACCTGCAACATTGCGTCCTTCAAAACTCTTGAAAAAGCGGGCTTCAAGCGTGAAGGACTTATTCGTGAAGGAAAAATGGTAAATATCTACTACGATTATTATTTATATGGAATGACAAAATCTGATTTCATTGAGGTGATGGGTAAATCCCAGCACCCCAGCCGGAACAGTCCGTGATCCTCGGTATGGGCAAGGATGCTCCAGCCCGGCCTGCTCCGCAGGCTGAGGCCGAAAAAGTGGAGAAATCCCCTGCGCAGGATAAAAAGGCGGAGCCGGCAGAAGAGGCTACAAAGCGCCGGGGCTGTCCCCCGGCGGTCTGGACAAATTGGTTACACTGTCAATGCCCTCTTAATAAGCGGTGAAGATAGTTCGGAACAACGCTAATGAGCGATATGATATGTACTCATCTTGCAATTTTTAGTTCACTATGCTACGATTGACAATCAAATGTATGGCCTCCGGCTGTTAATAAATCCCTACCAAATAATAGGTAGGCCTTAACCTATGCCTTTATTAAAGGAGTTATACAATATGGAAAGCATAATAAATTTTAATGACATATTAGTTTTATCAAAAAAGCTGGAAACGGAACGACTAGACCGTGAATTAAGAGTAGTTATGGTGGACGAATATAAAATAGATGATCAGTTACGGAAGTCACTTAAAAATGACACCTATCAATTTCCAGACACTTTTCAAACGAAAACAGATAAGCAGATTCTAACAAGGGTACAAGATCAATTTTCAGCAAAAATACATATTAAAAGAACGCCCGTATATTTTCATAAACACGATTTTGTGGAAATTCTTTATATATATAAGGGACACTGCAATCAATTTATAGAAAATCTTGAAACCTGTATAGTACTGCAGGAGGGTGATTTATTTATGTTAAACCAGAATGTTATTCATGCCTTACAGCAGGAAGATGAACAGTCTGTTTTGATTAAAATGATTATCCCTATGGAATGGATTTCCTATGAATTTATCCAGGATATAAACCATAAAAGTGCCTTGTTTGATTTTTTCGTAGGTGCAAAGTCTCCGCAGAGAGAATATTATAACTATTTACAATATTGTTGTGTGGGTGATGAGCGGCGTCTCATAGAAGGGATAATGACAGAATACTACTTGAAACAACGCTACTTTGAGGCTGCAATAAAAAGTTACCTGCAGCTTCTTATGATCTTTCTTGAAAGAGAACAGAAAAAATACAAGTGTTGCAGGTATCGCTTATCCCATAGCTCTTTGCAAGCCGGAGAGATTATTCAATATATTTACAATCACAGTGAACATATTACATTGGAAGAATTAGCCCATGTTTTTTCTTTCAATCAAAGTTATTTAAGCCGAGTTATTAAAGAAAATTGCAAGATGAATTTTCAAGAATTAGTCAGAGAAAGCAGGCTGGAAAAGGCTGCTGTCCTTTTAAGCAGCTCTGATTATCCGGTGGAAAAAATTGCACAAGCAGTAGGCTATCAAAATGCTGTCCCCATTTATCAGGGGATAAAAGAAAAATTTGGGTGTTCACCTGCTGAATACCGGAAAAGCTACGGTAAAATGAGTATAGAAAATTCCACAAATCAATGAATAGAATATCAATTCCCTTATATGTAAAATGTATGAGTAACCTGATGAAAAATCACTTTCCAATACTTTTACAGTGAGGATTTTGTATTATGGCAGAGGAACAAGTTAAAAATAGGCTGGAACAAGATTCTATTGGAAAACTCATGCTGGAACTATGCACACAGACAACGCTTTCCATTATGATTTATAATATCTATACCATTACAGATACGTTTTATGTATCAAAGGGAATAGGAAGTGTGGCAAGCGGCGCTATTGGGATTTTTTCGCCGGTTTTACTCTTAGTGAATGGCGTTAGTTCCACTTTGGGAACGGGGGGAGCCTCCATCATATCCCGCAGGCTGGGCGAGAGAAATCCGGCTGGTGGAAAAAAAGTAGTAGGCTGCATGATGTGGCTTTGGGTTCTATGTTCCTTGACAATTACGATCACAGGACTTGCTTTTTTAGAACCGTTATTGGAATTATTAGGCAGTACCTCTGAAATTTATCCATATGCAGTAGAATATGGGCGGATCATGTTGATAGGTACTATCATTAGCACAGGGTTCTCTGGTATTATGCGGGCAGAAGGGGATATTTTCTATTCTACGTTACAATGGTGCTGTCCCGTAATGATTAACCTGCTCTTAGACCCGCTGTTTATATATGGTTTTCATATGGGGATTTCCGGTGCCGCAGTAGCAACTTTAATTGCACAGCTTTTTTCTGCTGTAAACAGTATTTATTACTTTTTTATTCGGAAAAATACTCCATGCCGGGTAGTATTGGGCGATATTAGGTGGAACAGGAAGGTATGTAAAGAAATATTATATATTGGGTTGCCTGCTTTTCTCAATAGCCTCGGAAACAGTTTGACTGGTATGGTTGGAAACCAGATATTAGGACAAGTGGGAGGCACACAGGCAATCAGCACCTATGCAGTTATATCAAGAATACAATCCTTTCTTTCTACGCCGTTCTCTGGCATTATGCAGGGGATTCAACCTATGCTTGGTTTTGATTGGGGACGTCAACAGAGAAAAAGAGTAAAAAGGACTGTGGCCTATGCAATATTAGGTGGAGCTGTATATGGAGGCGTTATTGCAGTATGCGTATATTGTGGAGCGGGTGGCATTGTAAAATTATTTTCTGTAGATTCTGAAATTACCAGTATAGGGAAAACGGCATTACAGATCATATGCTTCTCTTTGGTAATTGGAGGCATAATGCCTGTAATTCAGGCTTATTTTCTAGCATTGGGATATGGAAAAAAGGTCTTGTTTTTGTCATTGGAAAGTATTTTTGCCATTCGCTTACCGCTTTTACTGATAGCATGGCGGCTAGACAACCTTGACATTATATGGTGGATACTGGTTTTAACGGAATGGCTGATTGCAGGATTGGCCGTATATAACTATAAAATCGTAAGAAAGGAACGGTAAGATGGAGAGCTTGACAAAGAACAAACAGAACAGAGAAACTATATCGAAGATGGTGGAAAAATATTTCTCACCGCTTAAAATGAAAAACTATCGGGAATTGACAGAGGGTTATTTTAATATTGCCTATGAAATTCATTTGAGTAATGAGGAACAAGTGATATTGAAAATAGCCCCATTAAAAGAAATGCGTGTTATGACTTATGAAAAAAATATCATGTCCAGCGAAGTGGAAGCTATGAAATTGGCTATCCGGCATGGTGAAATACCTGTACCTAAAATGATGGGGTACGATGACAGTTGTACCATTTGCAATTCACCGTATTTCTTCATGGAAAAGCTAGAGGGAAAAAGCCTTAATACTATAAAAGACAGCTTATCATCAGAACAGATAAACCGTATACATGTTGAAACAGGAGAAATAAACAAAAGAATAAATGATATACTCTGTCCTGTGTTTGGGTATCCCGGACAGCCTGAATTTCAGGGAAAGGAATGGTATCCTATTTTTCGTAAGATGATGGAGGCGGGGGTAAATGATGCACAGCACGGAAATGTAGATTTAAAAATACCAATCGACCAGATGTGGCTTTGTCTTGATCGAGATAAATCTATTTTTGAAGAAGTGTCAGAGCCAAAGTTGGTACATTGGGATTGTTGGGACGGAAATATCTTTATTCATTCTGGAAAAGTAACAGGAATCATAGATTGGGAACGGAGCATTTGGGGTGATCCTCTCATGGAAGTGGGGTTTCGTACTTACGCTGATAATACCTGCTTTCAAAAAGGCTATGGGATTAAAAGACTAACTAAAAATCAGGAACGCAGGGCCTTATGGTATGATATATATTTAATGCTTTTGGTTGCATTGGAGTACGAATATAGAAAATATGAAACGATGGACAGCTATTATTACGCAACACAAATGTTAATGAAACAGTTTGAAAAAGTACAGGGATAAAAAACTGTTTACAAAGGAAGCGGAGGATGTTTATTCGTCCCCCGCTTCCTTGATTCTGATTTCCCTGTCAATGGCTCCCTCGATAATCGGCAAATACGGTTCGGGACACAGCTTTAATTTGTGGCCGATCCTCTGGAGTTATTTGCTCGCCAGCTCATAAAGTACCGGAACAATGGCAAGATCGCCACTGTTTTCAATATTTGCAAGATACCGGGGATCAATACTGATTTGTTCAGCCAATGCCCTACGGGACAATCCCAATGCATTACGCGCTTCTTTGATGCTGCTCCAAGCGTTTCAAAGCCGGGATATTCTATTTCTTTTGCCATATCGTTTCACCCCTTTACATTGATCTATGTACCCCAGTAAAGAAAGTGGGAAAAAGCGTGGAACCATTTCAGTTCCGTATGACCGAGCCAGTTTCGGATATGGCTTGCACACCTCGCAAGAACCGTCCGGCCAAAGTTGACAAGGCGGCCCTTGACGAGTCCCCGTCCCCCGGCGTGGGGAGTTCCCCAACAAGCATCTTTGCGGGCTCCGGCCACGCAAAAATAGCAAGTATGACCAAACTTGCCCTTACCAGACCAGATAGCGGGAGTATATTTTATGACGGGAAACCAATTCATGATTTAGGGGAACAATACCGAAAAATTTTAGGATACCTGCCACAAAATTTCGGTTACTATCCGAATTTTACTGTCCAGCGGTATATGGAATATATTGCTTCATTGAAAGGGTTAAATAGGAATTTTAGCAAGCGTAAAATTAGTGAACTTTTAGAAATTGTCGGATTGCAGGAAGCTCCAAAAGCTAAAATTTCTTCCTTATCTGGCGGGATGCGTCAAAGGTTAGGAATTGCTCAATCTATGCTGAATGACCCTGATGTTCTTATTTTGGACGAACCTACGGTGGGGCTTGATCCTACTGAACGTGAAATTTAGAAATTTAATCAGCACAATTTCACAGGGAAAAATAACTATTTTGTCCACTCATATTGTTTCAGATGTTTCTTATATTGCCGATGATATTCTTTTAGTCCAGCATGGAGAATTGCAATATTTTGGAGATGTCCAACAACTTACAACAGCAGTTGAAGGGAAAGTTTGGGAGGTGCTTGTTGAAAACCAGCAGGCTAACAAGATCGCACAAGATTATATGGTTAGTAATATGAACCATACTCAGCAAGGCGCTATATTGCGTATTATTTCAGACCACAAGCCCTTTCAGAAAGAAGATTGTACTAATTTTTATTGGTGTAGGGTTATTATGGCTTTCCATTTCTATATTACTTCCAGTCTTGCAATACAGAACATTTACTGAACAAATGGAGCCTTTGACTGGAATAGAGGCTATTCATTATGATCGGGATTTGTAAAATCTGTATGCTGGACAATATACAGCAGATGAATTTGCACCATTGTATGCGGAATATAAAAAAATATATAATAACCCAGACTATCGGCGTTCAAACAATGGGGATGGACATTCCTTTTCTCTATCTGATTGAAACACAACAAACCCAGTTGTCAATACCATGGCAAACGCTACTAAGGCTTTGCAAAACATACCTATCAGTATTAGTTGCTTCTCACCAATTTTTTTTGCTAAAGGACCAGTCAAAAAGCCTTGTACTACAAT
>OGXF01000331.1_pt1 | contig 46617 bp, 42 predicted proteins | sample 1576191 | NCBI WGS metagenome assembly OGXF01 (sample SAMEA3541545, study PRJEB24748) | human gut metagenome | biome: human gut; feature: human-associated habitat; material: faeces | place: China | collected 2012
ATGAGCAGAGAATGCATGAGCAGCAGGAGATTTACGGCAAAGAATATGGATATTATGAGAATGAACTGAAAAAGGCAGGGATTCATGTCCTGGTGAGTGGATCAGAAGAGATCCCGGTAAACGGGATGAAGCTGCGCTTATATGGGATGGAGCTTCCATTTGGATGCTATAAAAAAGGATGGAAGGTGTGTCCGCTTACGACTGGCGAGATGGAAGAACGGATTGGCAGTGCAGAGACGGACGCATACTGCATTTTAATGGCACATCATCCGCTTTACGCAGAAACCTACTGGAAGTGGGGAGCAGACCTGGTGCTGTCCGGACATTTACATGGCGGGATTGCCAGACTTCCACTGCTTGGCGGTGTGATCAGTCCGCAGTTCCGTCTGTTTCCACGCTACAGCGGGGACTGTTATGAAAAAGACGGGAAATATATTGTGGTCAGCAAAGGGCTCGGAACCCACACGATCAATTTCCGCTTCTGGAATCCGGCAGAGCTAGTCGTACTTGATATCATCCCGGCTTTCCTGTATAATAAATAAGGTTATCGACAATTTGACTGGAAAGGATATCTATGGGAAAAGGAATACCGGTAAAGCTGCAGGTTTTTGAGGGACCTCTGGATCTGCTCTTACATTTGATCGATAAAAATAAAATAGACATCTACGATATTCCGATCGTAGAGATCACCAACCAGTATATGGAATATATCCAGGCGATGGACAGAGCAGACCTGAATGTCATGAGTGAATTTCTGGTCATGGCGGCGACACTTCTGGACATCAAATGCAAGATGCTTCTTCCAAAGGAAGTCAATGAAGAGGGCGAGGAAGAAGATCCGCGTCAGGAACTGGTAGAGCAGCTTTTGCAGTACAAGATGTACAAATACATGTCTTATGAACTGCGTGACCGTCAGGTGGACGGAGAAAAATTGTTCTACAAGGGAGCGACTATTCCGGATGAAGTAAAGGAATACGAAGAACCGATAGATCTGGATACGCTTCTTGACGGGCTGACACTGACGAAGCTGAATGATATTTTTCAGGATATCCTGAAAAGACAGGCAGATAAGACGGATCCGATCCGAAGCAAGTTCGGCAAGATCGAGAAAGAAGAGGTTACGCTTCCGGAGAAACTGGAATATGTTTATGAGTATGCAAAGGTACATCACAGATTCAGTTTCCGGGATCTCCTGAAAAAGCAGGCATCCAAGGTACAGATCATTGTCACCTTCCTGGCGGTGCTGGAGCTGATGAAGACAGGAGAGATACAGGTATATCAGGAACATACGTTTGATGATATCATCATTACATCGGACGAGGGACTGCGGCAAGGAGTATAGAAGAAAATGAGAACAAAACAGTTGGAGAGTATCATAGAGGCAATCCTGTTCACTATGGGAGATTCGGTCGAGGTGAGTAAGATCGCATCCGCGATCGAGCAGGATGTGCCGACGACGGAGAAACTTATCCATAATATGATGGACAAGTATCAGAAAGAGGAGCGTGGTATCCGGATCATCGAACTGGATCATGCATATCAGCTCTGTAGCAAACCGGAGATGTATGAGTATCTGATCCGGATCGCAAAGCAGCCGAAAAAGTATGTCCTGACAGATGTCATGCTGGAGACACTTTCAATCATTGCTTACCGTCAGCCGATCACCAAGCTGGAGATTGAGAAGATTCGCGGAGTCAAATCGGATCATGCGGTAAACAAGCTGATCGAGTACAATCTGGTCTGCGAGCTTGGGCGCCTTGATGCACCGGGACGTCCGCTGCTTTTTGGAACAACCGAAGAATTTCTGCGCAGATTCAGTGTGCAGTCTTTAGATGATCTCCCGGGCATTGAACCGGAGAAGCTGGAGACATTCAAAGAAGAAGCGGAAGATGAGGCACAGATCCGGCTGAATATTTAAAATGGAATCCATAGTATAAACGCCCGTCCCTGTTCATAAAATGGAACAGAAAAGAGCAGGAGGGAGAGCGGGGCGCATGAAAAAGAAAGAAAAGAAGAGGAATGGAATACCGGCACGGACCAGAAGAGGGATTCTGGCAGCGTGCATGGTATTCTTTTTTAGTTTGCAGATTTTTCAAGGAAAGATGCTATGGAGAGAATCCACAGGAGAAAGTCCGGGTAAGGTCTTATCAGGGAAAGTGCCTGCGGAAGAAAATGAACGGACACAGATAATGGAGACTACGCAGCAAAAGGAACCGGTCTCGGATGCGCAGACTGCACAGGAAAAAGAAACCCGTGAGCAGGAAAGGGAGCAGCTTCTTGCCCGACTCTATGCCCGTTCCGCTGCGCTGGTGGATGCGGACAGCGGCAGGGTTCTGCTCGGAAAGGAAGAGCATGTAATGCGTCCGATGGCAAGTACAACGAAGATCATGACCTGCATTCTTGCGCTGGAAAAGGGAAATCCGAAGGACCTGGTGACAGCCTCTGCAAATGCGGTCGCACAGCCGAAGGTTCATCTGGGAATGCACGAAGGGGAAGCGTTTTATCTGGGGGATCTTCTATATTCCCTGATGCTGGAATCCCATAATGATTCTGCAGTGGCGATCGCGGAACACCTTGCAGGATCCGTTCCGCAATTTGCCGGGTGGATGAATGAAAAGGCAGAAGAGATCGGATGCACTGAGGCACATTTTGTTACGCCAAACGGATTGGATGGAGAGGATGTGGGCGGTGTGCACAGCATTTCAGCTGCAGATCTGGCAAAAATCATGAGCTACTGTGTCCTGCGTTCTCCCAAAGCTGCGGAATTTCTTGCGATCACGCAAATGCCGGCATACAGCTTTTCTGATGCTGAGGGAAAGGGGAATTTTAGCTGCAGCAACCACAATGCATTTCTTCAGATGATGGATGGCGCGATTTCCGGAAAAACAGGGTTTACCGGGGATGCCGGATATTGCTATGTAGGGGCTTTACAGAGTGAGGATCGTACATTTGTAGTGGCACTGCTTGCCTGTGGCTGGCCAAACAACAAGAATTATAAATGGACAGATACCAGAAAACTGATGGAGTACGGAATGGCACATTATCGTTATGATGAGGTGTGGAAAATACCGGAGCTTTCGAAAATACCCGTGGAAAACGGTGTTTCCCAAAATGGTTTGTTTGGAAAAGCAGCAGTGGAAGTGGAAATCAAAGGAAAAGAAAGTCCGGGTAAGATTCTGGTCGGAGATGATGATGTGGCAGAAGAAAAGACAGAAGTACCGGAAAAACTGGATGCGCCGGTGAAAAGCGGAACACCGGTCGGACAGATCACGTATCTCTTAAACGGGGAGAAATGGGGGAGCTGCCAGGCTGTTGTAAAAGAAACAGTCAGACGGAGAACATTTACCTGGATAGCCATGAAAATGTGTGAAATGTTTTACCAATTTAATTTTTAAAACACGAGAAAAATAAAATAGATCAAGAAAATTGCTTAAATTCATCAATGGACTTTCGCGATAAGATATGTTAGCATTAGCTAGACAACAAAATAAGACAAGAAAGTTGACGGATATTTGTGAAAAGTCAGGAATTAGGCAAATTGTGTGATTTTTATGAAAAATTTCTTGTTTTTTCATATGAACAGAAGAAAAAGCAGATGCCGCCCTTTCCAATTAAATAAAAGGAGAGAAACAAAATGGAAAACTGTAAAAAATACGAGAGACAATATTTTATGCCTCCGAAATTTGAATATGATTGGGTGAAAAAAGATTATGTAGACGCACCGCCAATCTGGTGCAGTGTTGACTTGCGTGATGGAAACCAGGCATTGATCGAGCCGATGAGTCTGGATGAAAAGCTGGAATTCTTCCAGTTATTAGTCGATGTGGGATTCAAGGAGATCGAAGTCGGATTTCCGGCAGCATCTGAGACAGAATACCAGTTTATGCGTACCCTGATCGAGAAAGACATGATCCCTGATGATGTGACTGTACAGGTACTGACACAGGCAAGAGAGCACATCATCAAACGTACCTTCGAAGCCGTACAGGGAGCACCCCATGCTGTGATCCACGTGTACAACTCAACCTCTGTTGCACAGAGAGAACAGGTTTTCAAAAAAGACAAAGAACAGGTAAAAAAGATCGCCATCGACGGAGCAAAACTGTTGAAACAGCTTGCTGATCAGACAGAAGGAAACTTTACTTTCGAGTACAGTCCGGAAAGCTTTTCAGGAACAGAGGTGGACTATGCAGTGGATGTCTGCAATGCAGTACTGGATGTATGGCAGCCGACAAAAGATAAAAAAGTAATCATCAACATTCCGACAACCGTAGAAAACGCAATGCCGCATGTATTTGCAGGACAGGTAGAATATGTAGATAAGAATCTGAAATACCGTGATGGTGTGGTACTCAGCCTTCACCCACACAACGACCGTGGATGCGGCGTGGCAACTGCTGAAATGGGTATTCTTGCAGGTGCAGACCGTATCGAAGGAACCTTATTTGGAAATGGAGAACGTACCGGTAACGTGGATATCGTGACACTGGCACTCAATATGTTCTCGCAGGGTGTAGATCCGGGCCTGGATTTCACTGACATTCCAAAAATCCGTGAAATCTACGAACGCCTGACCAGAATGCATGTCTATGAAAGACAGCCATATGCAGGAGATCTGGTATTTACCGCATTTTCCGGTTCCCATCAGGATGCCATCGCAAAAGGTATGGCATGGCGTGAAGCGGAAGAAAGAGATCACTGGACCGTACCGTATCTGCCGATCGATCCGAAGGACATCGGAAGAACTTACGATAAAGATGTTATCCGTATCAACAGCCAGTCAGGAAAAGGCGGTGTAAGCTACATTCTGAAGCAGAACTTTGGCATCAGCGTTCCGAAAGAAATGCGTGAAGAAGTCGGCTACATGGTGAAAGATGTATCCGATAAAGCACACAAGGAGCTGACTCCGGACTGGGTATACCACATTTTTGAAGATCACTATGTAAATTACAAAGGAATCTTCTCTATCGATGAATGCCACTTCAAACAGGAAGATGGTATTATGGCAGACGCAACCATTTCCCATGCAAATGGAAAACGTGTGGTAACAGCAGGTGGTAACGGACGTCTTGATGCAGTCAGCAATGCGATCAAACAGTACTTTGGTATCAGCTATGAACTGAGCTTCTACGAAGAACATTCCCTGACGCGTGGTTCTTCTTCCAAGGCATGCGCTTATGTAGGTGTCATCTGCAATGGAAAGACCTACTGGGGAGTCGGAATTGATGCCGATATCATCAAAGCTTCTATTGAAGCATTGACAGTTGCTGTCAACAAGATCGATGAACTGAAGAATGCGAATGAATGTAAAGATGAAAGAATGGTAGAGATCATGAACTATATCCAGGCAAATTATCTGGATGTATCTCTGGATGACCTTGCAGAGAAATTCTTCCTGTCCAAACCATACCTTTCCAAATATATCAAAGAAAAATCCGGAACGACTTTCGGGGATATTGTCAAAAAGGTCAGAATGAAAAAGGCACGTGCCCTGTTAAAAAGCAGCAGCATGACCGTTGAAAATATTGCACTGACCGTTGGATACCAGAATGTAGAGCACTTCAACAGGCTCTTCAAAAAGGCGTACAATATCACACCGGTACAGTTCCGCAACCAGAAATAAATAATACAGAAAAATGACGAAAAAAGGGCGCAAAAAACGGTTAAAAAGACGTTTTTTGCGTTCCTTTTTTGTCAATGTTTATGAATGTGAACAAAAATTCATATTTACAGGCAAAATTATTGACAAAGTAAACAAAAAAAAGTAAGATATTTGTATGTTCATAATAAAAAACAAAAGTTAAAAATTATGAAAAAGGAGGAGTGAAGACATCTGAGGATGGGGAAATAATTAACGATTGTTTTTTGCTGAATGAATAGAATACAAAAGGTTATCTTGGAGGAAAAAATAATGAACGAACATGATGAGGCGTTAAGAAAACAAACCGCCTTTTTAGGACAGCCAAAGGGTGTGGGAACCCTGAGCTTTATGCAGCTTTGTAACTCTTTCGCAAGCTATGCGATGAGTGCGGTACTGATTTACTACTTATACGCAAATGCACCGGAAGGACTTGGATTCAGCAAGGCAAATGCAGCACAGCTGATCTCTTTATATTCAACAGTTGTCGTACTGACAGGTATTGTCGGAAGCTTTGTCTGCGACCGTATCTTAGGATGCCGGAAGTCCTTATTTATATCAAGATCACTTTCATTTATTGGATATGTATGCCTTGCATTACCACTTGGCGTTCCTGGCTATGGAATCGCTATGGGATGTCTGGCAATCGGACCGATGTTCGGTGGCAGATGTCTGGATGCTCTTCTTGGAAAATTCTATGATGAATCCGATGGAAGACGTGACAGCGCTTACACGATTTCTTACGTAATTTCCAACATTGGTGCAGCAGCTCCGGTACTTTCCGGTATAATCGCAGCAGCACTCGGATATCATGTAGCATTCGCGGCATGTGCAGTCCTTGCATTCCTGGGTATCGTTGTATATGCAGTTACATACAAACCGTTCTTCGGTAATATCGGTATTGAACCGGATGATCCGCTTCCGGATGATAAGAAACGTTCTTTCATCACAAAGATGATCATTGTACTTGTTATCTGCGCAGTTGTTCTTGCAACGCTTTTTGCAACAGGAACATTAAGTATTTCTGTATTTTCAAATGTAATCAGTACTGTATCGATCATTATCCCGATCGTATACCTGGTAGTTATTTACAAAAGTAAAAAGACAGAGCCACATGAGAAGAAGAAAATCCTCTGCCTGGTTCCGCCGTTCATCTGTAACGCAGTTACCCTGCTGATCTGGACACAGACAATTTCAATCCTTGCAATCTTCTATGAAGAAAAGGTTAACCGTGTACTGTTCGGAATTGAAGTGCCTGCAGCATCTATGCAGACAATCCCAGCAGTATTTGCAGTTATCATCGGAAGTATCCTGACAGCAGTATGGACAAAACTCGGAAAGAAACAGCCATACGGAACCACAAAGATGGGTATCGGAACAATCTTCTGGGGACTTGGAGCTTTAATCATTGCACTCCTCTATGTAATCTATCCTGGAGATGCAAAAGTCAGCGCATGGTGGATCGTATTATTCTATGCAATCCTGATGCTTGGTGAAGGATTTACCTGCCCGATCGGTTACTCAATCACGGCTGTTGCAGCACCGAAGGCATTCATGACACAGATGATGACAATCTGGTCAATGTCACAGTCTACAGGAGCTGCTCTTAACACGCTGCTCACAAACTTCTACAAAGAAGGAAGCGAAATTCCGTTCTTCGTAGCAATCGGTTTGGGTGTATGTGCAGTCGGTGTGGTTGTAGCAATTTTCAGTAAAAAGCTTGCAGTCGGAATGGGACTGGACAAGAACGCAGAAGCATAAAAGATTAGAAAATAAGTTTATGTTTCAGGAGGATGAAAAATAAATGTCAGAGAATTGTAATTATGCACCGGTCGAAAAAGTCATTCTGATTGATGACAGAAGAATTGAGATTTATTGGGGCGAACAGATGCGCCGTGCTGATAATGAAAACGATTATCTGGTAAAATACAAAGGGGAAGTACAGGAACTGGTACACTGGACCAGTGATATGACATGGGATTATGGTACGGTATACCAGAAAGAATCCATGCGTACCACACTTTCCCTGGTTCATCCGGTTGATCCGGAATGTGCAGGAGAGGTTACCGTACAGGTTGTCGGAAAGCTGACTGATGTAAAAGACAGACCGGTAGACAATGAAAAGGTCTACCAGACCGTGTATCAGCCATATTATGTAGTCCGCAAAAAAGGAACCTCCGGCATTGTAGTAAAAGCCGGAGAAAAAACAACACCGGCTGTAGTGGATAAAGCACTTGCAATTATTGATATGATGCTTGAAAAGATCCCGGAAGTAGCAGAAGAGCTCGTCCGCAGAGGCGCAGAGATATCTGTTTTCGGACTGCTTGAGAATGCATACGATGTCCCGGAACACAGAATGGGATATCTGCTTGCAACCCGCCACGTGGCAGGTTACGGCGGTGAGATGACGAATCCGGCATCCTCTATTTCAGAGGCAAATGTGATCCGTCTCAGAACCGGAAGATATGCAACCAGTTATCCAAATGAGATGATCCTTGTGCATGAATTTGGACATGCGATCCACCTGGTTGGAATGAATGGTCTGAAAGACCAGACGCTTGCAGACATGATCCGGAAAGCATATCAGCATGCCAGCGACAATGGTTTGTGGCCGGACACTTATGCGATCAGCAATTACGAAGAGTATTTTGCAACCTTAAGTACTGTCTGGTTCAATGTCATGCAGGAAGGTGTTGACGGACGATGGGATGGTATCCGCGGACCGGTCAACACAAGAGAGGAACTGAAGGTCTATGATCCGGAAGGATATGAGCTGATGAAGCACATTTATCCGGAGAAGACACTTCCGGAACCTTGGCATTATAATGTAAACATCTATGATATTGATGGAAAACCATACAAATCATATGATGAAAATATGAAATTCAACTGGGATTTCATTCAGTAGGAGATGGAACAATGAATACACGCATACAGAAAATTGTAGATGCTGTAAAGAAAAATAGTCATGACGGAATTGTGATCAGCAAAGGCAGCGACATTAAGTATCTGACCGGCTTTACCGGAGAATATGGAGTTGCGGTCCTGCTTTTGACAGAAAAGAAAAACTATTTTGTAACCGACGGACGGTTTGAATTCCAGGCCGCACAGGAAACAGAAGGATTTGAAGTTGTCGTCTACGGTGAAGGACTGAATTACTTCAGCCAGACCGGTAAATTGGCGGCAGAAGCAGGGGTAAAACAGTGTGCAATCTGTGGAGCCGATCTTACGTTTGATGATTATCAGGATCTGGTAAGTCAGGCGCCTGATACCAAATTCGTTTCCGAAGGGTCTTATGTAGAACCTTTACGTGCGATCAAGACACCGGAAGAAATCGAGACGATCGAACAGGCATGCCGGATTTCAGAGAGATCTTTCTATGCACTGCTTGATGTGATCAAACCGGGCGTTACAGAGATCGATATTGCAAATGAACTGGAATATCAGTTCAGAAGCCGTGGTGGCTCCGGATTCTGCTTCGAGACGATCGTAGCATCTGGTCCGGATAACGGAGCAAACTGTCATGCGACAGCATCCGATAGAAAAATCCAGCTTGGTGATTTTGTGACGATTGATTTCGGAACTTATTATCACGGATACTGCTCGGATATTACCCGTACTGTTGCAGTAGGGAAAGCCAAAAATCCGGAGCTTTACAAGATGTTTGACGTAGTCAGAAAAGCAAAGGATGCTGGTCAGAACAGCCTGAAACCGGGAATGGTTATGGGCGAGCTCAGAGATATCATCGTGAAGGTAGTAGAAGATGCAGGCTATCATATTCCACATGGTCCGGGACACAACTTCGGACTGGATATTCATGAACAGCCGTATATCTGTACCGGCAGTAAAGTGACCCTTCAGCCGGGAATGGTTCATACGATCGAACCTGGAATTTACATTCCGGGAATCGGCGGAGTCCGTCAGGAAGATGATTTCCTGATCACAGAAGATGGATACCGCAGAATTACAAATATTACAGATGCTCTGATCACACTGTAATAAGAATGTTGTCATCCTAAAAAAGTATAAAGAATTGAGGAAATCCTTATCTGGTGATTTGCCGGGTAAGGATTTCCTTTTTTGTGGGGACGGTCTGCGAAAGGGAGGTAGTGAGGCAGATTAAAAAAATATAGGGGTGAAGTCCATTGTGCAAACCATTCAGATGAGCCTCTGGAAGCGAAAATTGTGTCAGCAGAGGCTTCCACAATTTTTAAGTCTCATCTCCATTGCACAATAAGTGCCTTCACCTCTATATTTTTTAAAATCTGCCGCTGTAATCTTTGGACGCAGACCTGGGAATCACAAAATTTTAATATTGATTGTTAAACGATGTTGTGAGTAAAATGAAAAGCGCAAGCGTATCCGTATAAAGTTTTGGACGTAAAACGGATTAAAAAATGCAAAATATTTAACAGATTCTGTGGAAAACGGTTGCGTTGGTTTGAAAAAACAAGTATAATACACTTCAAGATGGTTGCACTTTAAAATGTTAAAGAATGGATGCGACGGGAGAAAGGCAGCATGAAAGGGCTGCGTGTATTTGAAAAATAAAGGAATAAAAGAGGGACCAAGGGATGATTATCAGTACGAAATATCTGATTACAGGAGATGGAAAGACCGTTCTTACGGATAAGGCAGTCTATATTGGAGAGGACGGCAAGATCGGAAAAATCGCACCGAAAGAAGAGTTGCTGAAAGAATTTCCGCAGGAGGAAGTTAAGGAGTATGGTGATGCGACACTTCTTCCTGGACTTATGGATATGCATGCGCATCTTGCATACGGCTATTCCCAGCCGGACAGCTTTAATTATGGATCACAGCTGATCATGTTATATGCGTTGCAGCATGCGCAGTCTGCATTTGAAAGAGGGATCACCACGGTGCGGGATATGTCTTCTGCACATGGTGTATGCAAGAATCTGAAACTGGCAGAAAAGAAGGGATTTATCGTGATCCCGAGAATCGTGCATACGGATACCGGAATCTGCATGACGGGCGGACATGCCTGGGATGAAGTCGAGGAAGCGGACGGTCCGTGGGCAATCCGTAAAGAAATCCGTAAGCAGGTTCGCGATGGTGCGGAATGGGTGAAGATTCTGACCACCAACCGCGAACCGTATCCGGAGCTTACCCAGGAAGAACTGGATGCGGCGGTGGATGAGTGTCACAGAAGAGGAATCAAGTGTGGCGTACATGCCGGGACCAATCCGGGGATCCAGATGTGCATTGATGCCGGATTTGACACGATCGAACATGGAACCTTTATGACGCTGGATCATGCAAAGCAGATGGCAGAAAAAGGTATTGCCTGGACACCGACTATCATGGCATATACTTATCTCTATGAACTATGCAAGGAAAATATCGAGAAGAATGGCGATGCACCGGTCAGTGATCCGGTCATGCAAAAAGAGATGGCAAATTATGAATTCTTTGAACCGGCATACAAAGCGTACCGGGATCATTTTAAAGAATTTTATGATACGGGTGTGACGGTTCTTGCCGGCACCGATATGGTGATGTATCATTCTCCGCTCTTACCGCTTCCGAGAGAACTGCAATATATGGTGGAATACGGAATTACACCGGTGCAGGCAGTACAGGTGGCAACTTCCAATCCGGCAAAGGTTCTGGGTGTGGAAAAAGAACGCGGACTTGTTGCCGAAGGATTGGATGCAGATCTTCTGGTAGTTGGCGGTGACTTAAGCAGGGATATCACCAGATTAAAAGATGTAAAATTTGTTACACTTGGCGGAAAAAGAGTCTTTGAAGACGGCATCCGTTATGTCGGAACAGGGAATATGTTTATGTAAAAAAAGGCTTCTGCGTTGCAGAGGCTTTTTTACACGTGAAAATTACTTGTCGAAAATTTAACAAAACAAGAGAAAACTTATCAAAAACAGTTGCGTATTGCATAGAAAGCAAGTATAATATACACGGCAGAAAATTTGATTTAATTATTAAATTTATAAAAATGGAGGGCTAGATTTATGAGCAACACAACATCATCAAACCCGGCGAGCTTAAGAATTGCCAATTTGCTCGATGAGGGAAGCTTTGTTGAAATCGGTGGACAGGTAACTGCAAGAGCAACAGATTTCAACATGCAGGAGAAAAAAGCTCCGACAGATGGCGTCATCACAGGTTACGGTGTGATCGATGGAAACCTGGTATATGTATACAGCCAGGACGCATCTGTACTGAACGGAACCATCGGCGAGATGCACGCAAAGAAGATTGCGAACATTTATGATATGGCAATGAAGATGGGCGCACCGGTGATCGGTCTGATCGACTGCGCAGGACTTCGTCTTCAGGAAGCAACTGACGCACTGAACGCATTCGGAAGCTTCTATTACAAACAGGCTATGGCTTCTGGCGTAATTCCACAGATCACAGCAGTATTCGGCAATTGCGGTGGTGGACTGGCAGCGGCAGCAGCACTTTCTGATTTTACATTTATGGCAGAGAACGGAAAATTATTCGTAAACTCTCCGAACACCATTCCGGGCAACACTGCGGACAAATGCGATACAGCAAGCGCAAAATTCCAGAGTGAAGAATCCGGAATCGTTGATGGCGTAGGAAGCGAAGAAGAAATTCTTGACGAGATCCGCTCACTCGTAGCAATTCTTCCGGCTAACAACGAAGACAACGATGCATATGATGAATGCACAGATGATCTGAACAGAGTATGTGCAGATCTTGAGAATGCAGCAGAAGATGCAGCACTTGCTCTTTCTATGATCTCTGACAATGGTGTATTCATTGAGACAAAGAAAGCTTATGCAAAAGATATGGTAACAGGATTCATCCGCCTGAACGGAATGACAGTAGGTGCTGTTGCCAACCGCTCAAAAGTATACGATGAAGAAGGCAACACAGCAGAAGAATTCGACGGCACACTCTCAGCAATGGGATGCAAGAAAGCAGCAGCTTTCGTTAAATTCTGTGATGCATTCGGAATTCCGGTACTCACACTTACAAACGTAAAGGGACTCAAGGCAACTGCATGCTCAGAAAAGAACCTTGCAAGAGAGATGGCAGCTCTCACTTATGCATTTGCAGATGCAACTGTACCAAAAGTCAATGTGATCACAGGTAAAGCATTCGGAAGCGCATATGTGACAATGAACAGCAAAGCAATCGGAGCAGACATGGTATACGCATGGCCGGAAGCTGAGATCGGAATGATGGCAGCAGACATGGCTGCGAAGATCATGTACACAGATGCAGATGCAGATACATTAAAAGCAAAGACAGAAGAATACAAAGCACTTCAGTCAAGCCCGCTTTCCGCAGCTGGAAGAGGATATGTAGATACCATCATCGAACCGGCAGATACCAGAAAATATGTGATCGGTGCATTTGAGATGTTATTTACAAAAAGGGAAGAAAGACCATCCAAAAAACACGGAACAATTTAGCGAGGTGAAGCAAAGTGAAGAAAAAGATTAGTTTAGTAGTCGCAGTTCTGGTACTTGTGCTCGGCCTTGCAGGCTGCGGAAATGCCAAGACCGTCAGCTATGACAAAGATACACTGATCCAGTCTTGTGATGCTGTTTTTGATATCATTGAGAGCGGATCCATCACAAGCGACCAGATCACAGAGATGTCAGACTGGAATCAGGGATATCTGATGGCACAGTTTGAAAGCCAGACCGGTGTGCAGATGGAAGCAGACACTTTCGCAACTGCACTGGAAGGATGGAAAGCATCCCTGGAAGAATGCGGCGATTATGAAAGCCATAAAGACTATGAATTCGAGGCATCTTCTACAGGTGTTACGGTAACTGCACCGGCAACATTTTCTGACAGAAGTGCAGACCTGGAATTCGTATTCGATGAGAATATGACTCTGGAATCATTTACAGTCAATGCTCATTACGGCATGAGCGAAATCCTTGAAAAAGCGGGACTTAACACATTACTTGGTATGGGAACTGTATTCGTAATGCTTATTTTCATGAGCTTTATCATTTCCCTGATCAAATACGTTCCTGCATTACTTAACGGTACATCCAAGAAGAAAAAAGAAGAAGCTCCGAAGGCAGCACCGGCTCCGGCAGTGGCAGCAGCTGTAGAAGAAGCAGAAGAAATGGATGATACCGAACTTGTTGCAGTTATCGCAGCAGCGATCGCAGCAGCAGAAGGAACTACTACAGACGGATTTGTAGTACGTTCTATCAAGAGAAGAAAATCAAACAAATGGAATGCATAGTGCGAATAGAATCAGGAGGATTTAAAGATGAAAAACTATACAATCACAGTTAACGGCAACGTATATGATGTTACAGTAGAAGAAAACGGAAACGGAGCAGCTGCAGCACCAGTAGCAGCACCAAAGGCAGCTCCGAAAGCAGCACCGAAGGCAGCTCCAAAAGCAGCAGCCGGAGCTGGAAGCATCAAGGTAGAAGCAGGTGCAGCCGGAAAAGTATTTAAGATCGAAGCAAGCGTAGGACAGAAAGTATCCCGCGGTGATGCAGTCCTTATCGTAGAAGCAATGAAGATGGAAATTCCTGTTGTAGCTCCGGAAGACGGAACAGTTGCAAGTATCGATGTAGCAGTAGGTGATGCAGTAGAAGCAGGACAGACACTGGCTACATTGAACTAAGGAGCAACATCCTTTTGAAAAACAGGAGGTTATAACATGGAATATATCACTAACACACTGGGAAACCTCGTGCAGCAGACTGCGTTCCTCAACCTGACTTGGGGTAACTACATTATGATCGCAGTTGCATGTTTTTTCCTTTATCTTGCAATCAAGCATGGGTTTGAACCGCTTCTGCTTGTACCGATTGCATTTGGTATGCTCCTGGTAAATATTTACCCGGATATCATGCTTCATGCAGAAGATTCGGCTAACGGAACGGGCGGACTTTTGTATTACTTCTTCCAGCTGGATGAGTGGTCTATTCTCCCGTCACTTATTTTCATGGGTGTCGGTGCGATGACTGACTTCGGACCGCTCATTGCCAACCCGGCGAGCTTCCTCCTCGGTGCGGCAGCACAGTTTGGTATTTTCGCAGCTTATCTTGGTGCGATGGCTCTTGGTTTCTCTGATAAGGCAGCAGCTGCTATCTCCATCATCGGTGGAGCAGACGGACCGACATCCATCTTCCTTGCAGGTAAGCTCCAGCAGACGGCTCTGATGGGACCGATCGCCGTGGCGGCGTACTCGTACATGTCACTGGTTCCGATCATCCAGCCGCCGATCATGAAGCTTCTCACAACAGAGAAGGAAAGAAAGATCAAAATGGGACAGCTTCGTCCGGTTACACAGCTTGAGAAAATTCTGTTCCCGATCATCGTAACCATCGTTGTATGTATGATTCTTCCGACAACAGCTCCTCTGGTAGGTATGCTGATGCTTGGTAACCTGTTCAAAGAATCCGGTGTTGTAAGACAGCTGACAGAGATCGCATCCAACGCAATGATGTACATCGTAGTTATCCTGCTTGGTACATCTGTAGGTGCTACTACAAGTGCAGAGGCATTCTTAAATGTCAGCACATTGAAGATCGTACTACTTGGTCTGATCGCATTCGCATTCGGTACCGCAGCAGGTGTCCTGTTTGGAAAACTGATGTGCGTAGCCACACATGGCAAGGTAAATCCGCTGATTGGTTCAGCCGGAGTATCTGCCGTACCTATGGCAGCCCGTGTATCTCAGAAAGTAGGAGCGGAAGCAGATCCGACCAACTTCCTTCTGATGCATGCAATGGGACCGAACGTAGCCGGAGTTATCGGAACAGCCGTAGCAGCCGGAACATTTATGGCTATTTTCGGAGTAATGTAGCAACAGGAAGCGATTTGCTTGCTTGCAAGGGCAAATCGCGGTTGCTATCGAAATGTCAGACTGTGCCATCAGGCACAGAAGGAAACCGTCAGGTTTCCTTAGCGCTGCGAGCAGCGCGTATCTGACAGTGAGATAACAATCCTGGAGCGCAATAAACCTTATAATAATTGGAGGAAGATATAATGGCAGCAATTGAAAAGAAACCGATTAAGATTACGGAAACAGTTCTGCGTGATGCGCATCAGTCCCTGATCGCAACAAGACTTACCACAGAACAGATGCTTCCGATCGTAGATAAAATGGACAAAGTCGGATATCATTCCGTAGAGTGCTGGGGCGGAGCTACATTTGATGCATCCCTTCGTTTCCTGCATGAAGATCCATGGTCAAGACTTCGTAAATTCCGTGACGGATTCAAGAATACCAAACTTCAGATGCTCTTCCGTGGACAGAACATCCTTGGATACCGTCCATACGCAGATGATGTAGTAGAATACTTCGTTAAAAAATCTGTTGCAAACGGAATCGATATCATTCGTATTTTTGACTGTCTGAATGACCTTAGAAACCTTCAGACAGCAGTAAAAGCAGCAAATTCTGAAAAAGCAGAAGCACAGATCGCACTTTCCTATACTCTTGGAGATGCTTACACCTTAGATTACTGGGTAGACATCGCTAAGAGAATCGAAGATATGGGTGCAAACTCTATCTGTATCAAAGATATGGCAGGACTTCTTCTTCCGTACAAGGCAACAGAGCTTGTCGGAGCATTAAAAGAAGCTGTTGATATCCCGATCCAGCTGCATACACATTACACATCAGGTGTTGCTTCAATGACATACTTAAAAGCAGTTGAAGCCGGTGTAGACGTGATCGATACCGCTATTTCACCGTTCGCACTTGGAACTTCTCAGCCGGCAACAGAAGTTATGGTTGAGACATTCAAGGGAACACCTTATGATACAGGATTTGACCAGAATCTTCTGGCTGAGATCGCTGATTACTTCCGTCCGATCCGTGACGAAGCACTTGACAGCGGACTTCTCAATCCGAAGAACCTTGGTGTTAACATCAAGACTCTTCTGTACCAGGTACCGGGTGGAATGCTTTCTAACCTTACTTCCCAGCTCAAAGAGCAGGGCGCAGAAGACAAGTTCTACGACGTACTTGAAGAAGTACCGAGAGTTCGTAAAGATCTTGGTGAACCACCGCTGGTTACTCCGTCATCACAGATCGTTGGTACACAGGCAGTATTCAATGTCCTGATGGGCGAACGCTACAAGATGGCAACAAAAGAGACAAAAGACATCCTGAGCGGAAAATACGGTGCAACTGTTAAACCGTTCAATCCGGATGTTGTTAAGAAAGTACTTGGAGACAATCCGGAAGTTATCACATGCCGTCCGGCAGACCTGATCCCGGATGAACTTGCTACTCTTGAAAAAGAGATGGAACAGTACAAAGAGCAGGATGAAGACGTACTCAGCTACGCACTCTTCCCGCAGGTAGCTACAGACTTCTTCAAATACCGCGAGGCACAGGAGAAGAAAGTAGATGCTACAATTGCAAAAGACGGAAGTTATCCGGTATAATAACGACGAACTGACGAAAGCTGTTACAGACAGTATTTTGTGAGCAAAACGTAACCTCAGGAGCCATAAAATTCGAGTTGAATTTTATGGCTCTTTTGCTTATAATAAAAAGGGTTGTGACCTTATTTATAATAGAAGTAAATGATTTTATAAAAAGGCACGTTTCTTATTTGGAGGCAAATTGTGAGCACAAAAAATGAGTTACTGATTAGAATTGATGAGAGATATCCGAAGTTCAGCAAGGGACAGAAGCGGCTTGCGGATTACATCAAAGAAAATTATGATAAAGCAGCCTTCCTGACGGCTGCAAAGATGGGAGAGGCAGTCGGTGTCAGCGAATCAACGGTTGTCCGTTTCGCAACACAGCTTGGATATAAAGGCTATCCCGAATTCCAGAAAGCACTGGGAGAACTGGTGCGTACCAAGCTGAATTCTATCCAGCGTATGGAAGTGACCTACGGACGGATCGACCGGAGCGAGATCCTGGCGACGGTTCTGCAGTCTGATATCGAGAAGATCAAGCAGACATTGGAATCCGTGGACAATCATGCATTTGAGCTGGCGGTGGATACGATCCTTGCGGCAAAAAAGGTTTATGTGATCGGAATCCGAAGCTGTGCACCGCTGGCAAAATTCCTGACTTTCTATCTGAATCTGATCTGTGAGGATGTGGTAGAGGTCGATACCAACAGTTCCAGCGAGATCTTTGAACAACTGATCCGGATCGGGGAAGAAGATGTGATCATCGGGATCAGTTTTCCACGATATTCCATGCGTACTTTAAAAGCACTGGAATTTGCCAGCAACCGGAAAGCAAAGGTAATAACCTTGACCGACAGTGTGAATTCACCGATGAATCTCTATTCCTCCTGCAATCTGATTGCCAAGAGTGATATGGCATCTATCGTAGATTCCCTGGTTGCACCGCTTAGTGTGATCAATGCACTGGTGGTTGCACTCTGTATGAAGAAGCAGGATGATGTCATCGAGACGCTGGAGACACTGGAGGACATCTGGGACGAATATCAGGTTTATTCCAGAGATGAACTGGAGCCTGTAGAAGATGAGGTAAGGATCAAATGAGTAAAGTACTGATCGTAGGAGGCGGAGCTGCCGGTATGTTCGCATCGATCTTTGCGGCGAAAAATGGCAATGAAGTCCACGTATTTGAGAAAAATGAAAAACTTGGAAAGAAGCTTTTCATCACGGGAAAAGGCAGATGCAATGTCACCAATGCCTGTGACGTGGATGAACTTTTCCAGAATATGGTATCCAATGAGAAGTTTATGTACAGCAGTTTTTACGGATTTACTAACCAGGATGTGATGGATTTCTTTGAAAATGCAGGATTGCGTCTGAAGACAGAGCGTGGCAACCGTGTATTTCCGCAGTCGGATCATTCTTCGGATGTTATCCGCACACTGGAGCTGGAAATGAAGCGAAATGGAGTACACATCCATCTTTATTCCAATGTAGAAAAGGTTGTGGCAGAGGATGGAAGATTTTCCTATCTTGTCATGGCGGATGGAAGCAAAGAAGAAGGGGATGCCTGCATTATCGCAACCGGTGGTGTCAGCTATCAGACAACAGGTTCCACCGGAGATGGTTATCGCTTTGCAGAAGCGATGGGACACAAGATCACCGATCCTGCACCTTCCCTGGTTCCGATGAATGTCAGAGAAGAGTACATTCCGGCACTGATGGGACTTTCCCTCCGGAATGTCCAGGCAACGGTCTATGACGGAAAGAAAGAGCTGTACAGTGATTTCGGAGAAATGTTATTCACCCACTTTGGAGTAAGCGGACCACTGATCATCAGTGCGAGTGCCTATGTAGGTAAAATCCTGCAGAAAAAGCATGAGTTAAAGCTGGTCATCGACCTGAAGCCGGCACTTTCCGAAGAGCAGCTGGATGCGAGAGTGCTGCGGGAATTTGATGCAAACCATAATAAACAGTTTAAAAATGCAGTTACCGGACTGTTTCCGGCAAAATTACTTCCGGTCATGATCCACTTAAGCGGCATTGATCCGGAGAAGAAGGTCAATGTAATCACGAAAGAAGAGCGGATGAATTTTGTCCATCTGATCAAGCATTTTACTGTGACACTGACCGGGCTTCGGGATTTCAAAGAGGCAATTATTACACGGGGCGGCGTAAAAGTCAAAGAAGTCAATCCGTCTACGATGGAGTCAAAGCTGGTACGGGGACTGTATTTTGTAGGGGAAGTGCTGGATCTGGATGCACTGACCGGTGGATTTAACCTGCAGATTGCGTGGTCGACAGCATATGCGGCTGGAAGTAATATCTGGTAGCTTTAAGAATATAGAAATCGCACAACAATCCAGAGATGGCATAAACAGGAAATGATCCTGATAGAAGGCGAAAAAGGCTGAGGATGAGAATATCAGCGGAAAGCCGGAAAAGGAACCGTCAGATCTGGACAGGAACAGAAAATGTGAGTGAAACAGGGAGGATATAAAATGGGATATAATATCGCAATTGACGGACCGGCAGGTGCCGGAAAGAGCACGATCGCAAAACTGGTTGCAAAGGAACTGGGATTCATCTATGTAGATACCGGGGCAATGTACCGCGGACTTGCCGTACATTTTCTGAAAAAGGGGATCGTACCGGGAGAAGTAGAGAAGATCGAGGCAGCATGCGAGGATGCAAAGGTAGAGCTTGGTTATGAAAATGGTGTGCAGCAAGTCTATTTGAATGGAGAAAACATCACTTCACAGCTTCGTGAGGAAGCGGTTGGAAATATGGCATCCGTAAGCTCGGCAGTACCGGCAGTCCGTGCAAAGCTTCTGGATTTGCAGAGAAATCTTGCAAAAGAAAAAGATGTCGTTATGGATGGAAGAGATATCGGAACCAATGTACTTCCGAATGCGAACGTTAAAGTGTATCTGACTGCAAGTGTAGAATGCCGCGCAATGCGCCGGTTCAAAGAACTGGAAGGAAAAGGAGAAGCCTGTGATTTTGAACAGATCAAGCAGGATATCCAGGAAAGAGACGAGCGCGATATGACAAGAGAGATCGCACCGCTTAAGCAGGCTGAAGATGCAACGCTGATCGACAGCTCTGAGATGGGAATTGACGATGTGGTGAAGGCAATTATTGCACTGACAAAGTAGAAAATCTGTCAGAAATCAGATTGTAGCAGCAAAAAAGGTGATTATTGTATGGAAAGGGTAAAAATCTATAATTGAAAATACAATAATCGATAAATAATTAAAAAGTCATTAGTTTTCAGGAAAAAGTAGATAAAACTAATGGCTTTTTTTGTGCGGAAAGTCGATAAAATGTCGAAAAAGAGAATTGTACATGGAGATTGCTTTACCTTTTATACGAAATATGTTATAAATGTTAAAGAAGAAAAATTACGAAAGTAATGTTTAAGAGGGTTGGGTTCACTTATGTACAGAAAGAAAACTTCCAGTTGGTTAAAACACTGGGATTTTATTTTGTTAGATTTAATATTGTTGGAATTATCTTATTTACTTGCTCACTGGTTACATAATGGGACTGCATATTACAGAGAAGCACCGCTTTACCGGAATGTGTTTTTTGCGATAGCGGCGATCGATCTGGTTGTGGGACTGATGATGGGAAGTTACAAGGGCATCTTAAGAAGGGGGTACTGGTTGGAGACTAAGGCAGTCGCAAAGCACGCAATCATCGTGACCGTGTGTGTGATTGCTTATTTGTTTGCAATGAAAGAGTCGAGCAATTACTCACGAGTTGTTATATTTGCATTCCCAATCATATCAATCTGCGTATTATATATAGGAAGGATTTTGTTGAAAAAATGGCTTTCCAAGCACAGAGGCCCTGCATCAGGGAAAAGAGCGATCCTTCTGATCGGTGGAAAAAAGAATTATAGAGAAATTGTGGAGGCATTTACCAGCAATCCCTACAGTGAGTTTCATGTAATGGGAATTGGAATTATTGATGCAAAAGAAAATGAAATTCCAAATTATCATGGATTCCCGGTATTTTGTGGAGAGAGTGCGATTGAAGATTTTGCACAGTTGAACTGGGTGGATGAAGCACTTTTCAGCATTCCGACAGAGCTTGCGCTTCCGGATAAACTGATCAAAAATTTCGGTATCATGGGAATTACCGTACATATCAAGCTGGCAAGAGTTGCGGATGATTCTTCCAACCAGATTGTGGAAAAGCTGGAAGGATATACGGTGCTTTCGACCAGCATCAATATGGTAAGCGCCGGTCAGCTGATCTTCAAAAGGACGATGGATATCTGCGGAGGACTGGTTGGAATGCTACTGACCGGTATCATTTTTATCTTTGTAGCACCAATCATTTATATTAAGTCACCGGGACCGATTTTCTTCAAACAGGTGCGAATCGGAAAAAATGGCAAAAAATTCAACATTTACAAATTCCGAAGCATGTATATGGATGCAGAAGAGCGGAAGAAAGAGCTGATGGCGCAGAACGATATCAAAGATGGTATGATGTTCAAGATGGATAATGATCCACGTATCATCAAGGGAATCGGTAATTTTATCCGTGATTACTCTCTGGATGAATTCCCACAGTTCTGGAATGTACTCATAGGTGACATGAGCCTTGTGGGAACCAGACCGCCAACAGTGGACGAGTGGGAGAAATACGAGATGCATCACCGCTCCAGACTGGCATTCAAGCCGGGACTTACCGGTATGTGGCAAGTCAGCGGAAGAAGTAATATCACAGACTTTGAAGAAGTTGTAAGACTGGATACCGAGTATATTAAAAAGTGGAGTCCGGGGTTGGATATTATGATTCTGTTTAAGACCGTGGCTGTTGTGCTGGGGAAGGTTGGATCGAAGTAGAATTGTTGTAAAAGGTCAATAAAAAGCATACGAAATGCTGAAAAGGCTACTTCTTTTAAGTATGTAGAGTGTAGGAATGTCTACTCAACAAAAGTACATAGATATAAAGGAGCAGAGGGGACAATATTGGTTGGAGAACGTTATGAAAGATAGATTTGCAGTGTCCATGTTCGGACAAAAAAGACTGTCCCGTGAGGGCGGGATAGAGATTGTTGTAAAAGAACTGTGCACCAGAATGGCACGAGATGGATGTCAGGTTACCTGTTACAACAGATCTGGTCATCACGTGAGTGGTGCAGAGTATGACAATAAAATTGAATATGATGGAATCCGACAGAAATTTGTTCCAACTATTGAAGGAAAAGGTCTTGCAGCGGTGAGTTCCTCTTTCTTTGCGGCTCTGTACAGTGCTTTTGGAAAATATGATGTGGTACATATCCATGCAGAAGGTCCAGCTTTTTTTTCATGGCTTCCAAAGATGTTTGGAAAGAGGGTTGTGGTTACCATTCATGGTATAGACTGGCAACGGGAAAAATGGAAGTCAGGATTTGGCTCTAAATTCATCCGTCAGGGTGAAAAGAATGCTGTAAAATATGCAGATGAAATCATCGTTCTGAGTAAAGGTGTTCAGGATTATTTCAGAGATACCTATGGCAGGGAGACACATTTCGTTCCGAATGGAGTGAACAGACCAGAAACCCGAGAAGCTGGTTTAATAACAGAAAAATTTGGACTGACGAAAGATTCCTACATATTATTTCTTGGTCGACTGGTACCGGAAAAAGGTATCCGGTATTTGGTTGAAGCGTTCAAGGATGTCAAAACAGATAAAAAGCTGGTCATCGCAGGCGGTTCCAGTGATACAGATTCCTTTATGAAGGAATTGAAAGAACTGGCGAAGGGTGACGATCGAATTCTCTTTACCGGATTTGTGCAGGGAGCGATGCTGGATGAATTATACAGCAACGCTTACATCTATACGCTGCCGTCTGATCTGGAAGGAATGCCATTAAGTCTTCTGGAAGCCATGAGTTATGGAAATGCTTGTCTGGTATCTGATATACCGGAATGTACCGAGGTGGTAGAAGATAAAGCAATCATATTCCGAAAATCCAATATCAAGGACCTGACAGAAAAACTGCAGGACGCATGCGATGATATTCGGAAGGTAGGAAAGTTAAAAGAACAGGCAGCCGACTTTATCTGTGCAAAATACAACTGGGATGAAGTAGTGGATAAAATACTTGCATTGTATGGGGAGAAGAGCCGATGAGAGTATTAATAATAAATAATCTCCTCTAACCGAACGCAGGTAGTGAGATGTACATAGTGAAAATGTCTGAAAAATGGCGATAATACGCTATAATTTATACTTTCCAAACTGCAAGACCTCCATTTTCGGTATCACTACCTGCCTTTGTATAGAGCAGATGATGTTATCATCAGCCTTTTTAAGTATCACACCCTGTATTATGATATAGCACCTCGGTAATCATTAAGATTCGGAAACGACTATGACTTTATCATACGAACGCAGGGTGGGAAACAGAGCGAGGAACACGGAGAAAAAATTAAAGATACCTGCATTATGAGAAAACACAGTGATTCAGGGGTAAAGCCTGATTTTTTTATATAAGCGAATAGGTAAAAATAGCGTAATAAGGTGTGGAGAGGAAAATGAATAGAAAAGTTAAAAACATTTTGATTTATCTTAATTATTGGAGAACAATACCGGCTTATCTATTAGCTAGAGGTAGCCGCTTTTGGGATAGATGTGAACAGGATATTAGCGAGTTTGACAGGCATTTGTATGGGGGGGGGTACACGAATTTATTTACTTTTAGCAGAATACTGATTGAAGAACCGTGTAGCAGAAATGTTGTTGAAAATAGATTACATCGTAATCCGATTAGGTGTGTGATATTTAGAATGCTATTTAAACGACTGGAGTCTTTATATATTAACACACCACCTGAACGGATAGAAGGTGGCTTGTCTTTTCAGCATGGATTTTCTACGGTGGTGGCGGCAAAACATATTGGCAAAAATTGCCGAATTTTTCAGCAGGTTACAATTGGCTTTAATGGTGCTGAGCAGCCGATATTGGAAGATCGAGTTGAAGTAAGTGCGGGAGCAATAGTAATTGGAAAAGTTTGTTTACATTCGGATTGTGTGGTGGGAGCAGGTTCAGTAGTTGTGAAAGATGTGCCTGAGAATACGGTAGTTGTGGGTGTTCCTGCAAAGATAATTCGATTAAATAAGGAGTGCGTTGATTGAATTTACTGTGTGAGTAGATAGGTTTGGAAATATTTATGACTGCATTTTATTACATTGAATATAAAATCGACAAATAATTAAAAGCGGTTGTTTTCAAAAATGGCAATGCGGAAATCTGTATTGCAAGCAAATGAATATATAGGAGAAGAAAAATGATAAGAATCCTTCATTCTGTCAGCAATATGGATCGTGCCGGCATCGAAACAATGCTGATGAACTATTATCGCCATATTGACAGATCGAAAATACAATTTGACTTTTTATGCAATAAGAAAAAGCCCGGCGCGTACGATGACGAAATAAAGAGAATGGGTGGCAGAATCTATCACACACCTGGTTTGAATCCGGCAAAGTATCCTTCTTATTTGAAATGCATGAAGAAGATTTTTGAAGAGAATCCGGAGTACAAAATTGTAGAAGCTCACAATGGAGCACTTGGAGTATATGCACTTCATGCTGCAAAAGTCAATCACATCCCGGTGAGTATTTTTCACGCACATGGCGCAAGCATTACGAGAGACTGGAAGCTACCAATCAAACTTGTTTGCAAAGCGTTGTTGCCGTCCAATATGAATCAGCATTTTTCTTGCGGAATCGAAGCAGCTAGATGCTATTTCGGAGAAAAGGTTGTAGAAAGAAACGATTATGAATTGATTCCTAATGCAATCGAGGTGAATCGGTTCGTTTTCGACCCAACGATAAGAAATAGAATCCGACATGACAATCATTTGGAAAACAAACATGTCGTTGGTCATGTCGGACGCTTTATGTCTCAGAAGAATCACACGTTTTTACTGGACGTTTTTGCTGAGGTTTCAAAAAGAGATTCATTAGCACATCTTGTGCTGCTGGGTGACGGTGAGCTGATGGATGCCATGAAAGAGAAAGCAAGCAATCTTAGAATAAAAGATCGAGTGACGTTTGTCGGAAATGTAGGTAATGCGAACGAATGGTATCAGGCATTTGACTGCTTTGTACTGCCATCGGTATGGGAGGGCCTCCCCGTTGTTGGCGTTGAGGCTCAGGCGGCAGACCTGCCATGCATTTTTTCTTCCGCTGTAACACGCGAGATTGGTCTGTCAGAACGTGCAAAATTTATCTCGCTTACAGAAGAAATCTCGACTTGGGCAGCTGAGATTTGTAATGCCCTAAAGCAGAGTGTACGCAATGATAACACGAAGTTGATAACGGAACATCACTACAACATTGAAATTGAAGCAAAGAAATTGCAGGAGCGATATTTACAGCTGGCTGGAGAAGTGAAATGAAAATAGGAATTTTAACACATCAATACATCAATAATTACGGCGCATTTCTACAGGCGTGGGCATTGCGGGAAGCAATCGCAGAATTATTTCCGAATGATGAAGTGCAGATCATAGATTATGTTAATCTGAAGCATTTTATCATCAATGCAGGTGGATGGTTCCGATTTTATAAAAATAAAGAGTCATTATCCGATTGGGTACAGAAAATCAGGCTACCTATAACATTTGCAAAAGCTCGAAAGAAATATATGAATCTCACGCCTATATGTTATAAGGCAAAAGATATCGAAAAGCTTGGATTGGACTACGTTGTGGTCGGCAGTGACGAGGTGTGGAATTATCGAGAAACCAAGGGCAACGCAAGGGTTAAGTTTGGCATTGGATTAAATAACGAGAGATTGGTTGCCTATGCACCAAGTGTGGGGCAAACGCATGAATTAAATGTCCCGGAATATGTAAAAGAGGGAATCTTACAGTTTAAAGCGGTTTCCGCAAGAGATCAACTAACAGAACAATTAGCAGAAGAAATTCGAAACGAAGAAATTGAGCGAGTTACAGACCCAACATTTCTTGTACATATTCCAGATGAGAAAGTTTCAAGTGTGTCGCAACCGTATATGCTGTTTTATTATTGTGATGGTTTGCCTGAGGCAGAAAAGCAGAAACTTATTGACTATGCTCATCAAAATGGAATGGCTGTGTATGGAGCAGGTGAATGTGATAAACGGTATTCTGATATAACCGTAAATCTCACACCTTTCCAATGGGTCTGGATGTTCCGAAACGCTGCTTGTGTGGTAACCGGAACTTTTCACGGAGCCGTGTTCTCTATGTTGAATCATCGTCAGTTCGCTTGTTATTTGACTAATCCGAGCAGAATACGAAAAGTATCATCGCTTCTGGAAGAATTTGGTTTGATGGATAGGCGATGTGAAGGAAAAGCGTCTGAGATTATTAAAACACTTGTTAATGAGATAGACTATATTACGGTTGAAGAAAAATTTGAAGAGCGAAGAAATAAGAGCAAAGAGTTTCTTAGGAGAGCGATTCAGTAGGTAACTAAGAAAAAAATATACAGGCTGGATGAAATTATGGGAATAGAGCTTTTTGAAAATAAAAAATCGTGTTGCGGCTGTGGTGCGTGTGCAAATATATGTCCCAAAGGGGCAATTACAATGAAACCGGATAAATGGGGATATTCCTATCCAGTTGTCGATTCGAGTCGTTGCGTTTCATGTGGGGCATGCAAAAAAGTGTGCTCTTATCAAAATGGCATTTCATTGCATGAACCGATTCGTGCTTATGCGGTAGTAAATAAAACGCAGCAGCAGCTTGAAAAATCAGCTTCTGGCGGTGTCTTTTCTGCGGTTGCAACATACTTCTTGAAAAACGAAGGCGTAGTATACGGCGCAGCACTTGATTTTGAAGGAGGGCATCCAATAGCTCACTTGGTTGGGATTGATGATGCAAGTCAATTATGGCGACTTCAAGGATCAAAGTATGTCCAAAGCGCTGTCGAGCAAACATATAAGCAGGCAAAACAAAATTTGGATGCAGGGAAAAAGGTCCTTTTTTCAGGGACACCGTGTCAAATTGCGGGGCTGTATGGATATCTGAAAAAAGAATATACCAATCTTTGGACAATTGATGTGATATGCCATGGTGTTCCAAATTTAAAATTTTTTGATGATTATCTCAGTATAGAAGGAAAAAAACGAGGTGGAGTCCCGACTGGTTATTCTTTCCGTGATAAAAAACGTGGCTGGGGAATGAACGCAAGACTGGACCTGAGATATTTATCGGGCAAAGAAAAAAGTACTTATATCCCGGCAAGACTAACATCATATAACACATTGTTCTTAGATGGTGATGTCTACAGAGAAAATTGTTATGCATGCCCGTATGCACGCAAAGAGCGCGTATCTGATATGACGATTGGGGATTTCTGGGGAATTGAACGAGAGCACCCTGAGCTGCTAAAACAGAGCGAGTTTGATGAAAAAAAGGGGATCTCCTGCATTCTAGTAAATACCCAAAAAGCTGCTGAATTGTGTGAAAAGCTGTCAGATAGGATGTATTTATATGAAAGCTCGTTCATGAAGATTGCAAAGAAAAATGGGCAGCTCGATCATCCATCAACTGAATCTGAACGTCGGAATACTGTTATGGAAATATATGAAAAATCCGGATATGATGGTGTGGAAAAATGGTTTCGTAAAAAATACAAGAAGCAAATCATTATGCACAGAGTTTATAATGCGATTCCGAGAAAATTGAGGATGACATTGAAAAATGCGATAAAAAAATAGAAAGGATAAATAGGATTATGTCGGCGAATCATATGAATCTAAAAAGAATATCACATCGTATAAAAGAAGAACTTGGATCAACGATAGAGGTTGCAAAAGTCGTGGGAATTAAGGGGGCATTTGCAACTTTTAGAGGCAAGGTAGATATTCAGATTATGGTTCATAATGGACATATAGAATATCCTAGGATAAAAAAGCACCTGATGCAAAAGCATGAGGCTATGAATGCTTATTTTGAAAAGATGTTTACAGAGATGACCGCTGAACGTATTGGAGCACTCGACATTCCCAAACAGGATGAAAATTATAAGGATTGCATATGGATTTGCTGGTGGCAAGGACTGGAAAATGCACCTGAGATTGTAAAAAGGTGCGTGGCATCTATTCAAAAACATGCCGGGAACCATAAAATTATCATGATTACCGATGAAAACTATAAGGAGTTTATCAGTTTTCCGATGTGGATTGAAGAAAAATACAAGAGAGGAATTATCACCAAAACTCATCTTTCGGATTTGTTGAGAATTTCTCTCTTAGCACGGTATGGTGGAGTTTGGTTGGATTCCACATTCTTTTGCACAGGGGACTTGGAACCTTGTTTTAAGACACCAATATGGTCTATTAAGCGTCCGGATTATCGCCACGTTTCCGTTTCTTGTGGAGAGTTCGCAAATTACTCATTCGGATGTACATCTGAATATCGAAAGGTTTTTGCCATTCTGCGGGAATATCTTTTGGATTACTGGAAGCAGTATGACTATATGATAGATTATCTGTTTTTAGATTATCTGATTGTTCTTGCGAGAAAACAAAATTCTTGTGTAGATCAGGCATTTGCTAAAATCCCGTCCAACAATAAAAACTGTGACGAACTTTTGAAAGTGCTGGGGATAGTATACAATTCTGAAGACTGGGAAAACCTTAAAGAAAATACGACACTATTTAAGTTAACATGGAAGACGGATTTTCAAAAAGTTATAGACGGTAAAAGTACATATTTGGGGAAAATGTTAGGTGGAGAACTTTTCTAATAGGTTGTGCTTAACAGTATAATCTGAAAATTATAGATAAGATAAATTAGAAAACTGGAGGGGAGATTGATGATTCCAAAGGTTAGCATTGTTGTACCAATGTATGGCGTGGAGCCATTTTTAAACAAATGTGTCGATAGTTTGTTGGCTCAATCATTACACGATATTGAAATTATTTTAGTTGATGATGGATCGCCAGATAGATGTGGAGAAATTGCTGAAGAATATGCGATAAAAGATAATCGTGTTAAAGTGATTCATCAAAAAAATAGTGGCCTTGGTCCAGCACGAAATACAGGAATGGCGGCTGCAACAGGTGAGTATATAGGATTTGTTGATTCAGATGATTGGGCGAACAATTGTATGTTCGAAAGACTTTATAATGCGGCAAAAAAAAATAATGCTGACATTGCTGTAGGTGGTCATTGTGATTGGAGAGAGGGAAAAGTAATTAGATCAAAACGCCATCCACTAGCAGGAAAAACTGTAATGGACAGATCCGAAATAGATGAAATAAGGAGAAATTTATATGGTCGTAGTATTGATGATAAGGTGACAGAAGCTTTTCCAATGTCTGTTTGGATTGCAGTCTATAGAAAAACATTGATTGATAATAATCAGTTGAAATTTAAAAATATAATTTCGGAAGATGTGATATTCAATATTTCAGCATATAAATTTGCAAATAAAATTACATTTACAGGCGATACAGATTATTGCTATCGGAATGAGAATCAAACATCTATAATGCGTAGCTTTTCTGAGGAGAAACTGAAAAAATACGAAGACTATCTGAAAATGCTTGGTAATATCGCAGAAGAAGAAAATAATCCCGAATGTTTGATGAGAGTTAAAAGAGCAGCAATCAATTGCTGCAGATTGTATGTGGGGCAGATCGCAGATTCAGCAGGGCTCACCTTTAAGGAAAAAAGAAAATTCATGGATATGTTTGCAAAGTCGGAAATCATATGCTCTTGTTGGGCTGATTATCCAGTTGAGAAATTGCCTTTCCAGCAAAGGCTATTCCAACAGTGTATGCAACGTGGACATTACAGAAGCGCACTGCTTTTGATTGCTATGAGGAAGACAGTGAAAAGAATAAAAGAAGCTTAAATCACTTTAGTTCATTTAAGATATTGGAAGTTCTTGTATTTCACTAGGTGAGAAATAAGATTACTATGATAATATATATAAAGCATGGGAGAAGAAAATGAATTTAAAAGATTTTCTAAAACGAGTGGTGTATAGAGAAAAAGCCACATCAGAATCATATATTAGATATTTGCGTAAAATGGGGGTGAATATTGGGGAGGATTGTATATTTTATGCTCCTTCACAGTCCCCAATAGACATTCAATATCCGTGGATGATTTCCATAGGAAATCATGTGAGAATTACAGCGGGAGTCAAAATATTGACACATGATTACTCATGGTCAGTTTTGAAACTTGCAAGTGGGCACGAGGGTGAAATACTTGGTGCGTGCGGGCATGTTGTGATAGGAGATAATGTTTTTATTGGTCGAGGCACGATTATTACAAGAAATGTGGTCATTGGGGATAATGTCATAATTGGTGCTGGGAGTGTTGTGACTAAGGATTGCGGGTCGGATGGAGTATATGCAGGCAATCCAGCACGAAAAATCACCGATATAGAATCTTTTTATAAAAAAAGAAAAGCAGCTCAGTTACAAGAAGCAAAAGAATTGGCGCGCACTTATGTTGAACGATATGGTAGAAAACCAAAGCCGGAAGTGTTTCATGAGTACTTTATGTTATTTTGTGACGATAAGGAAATTCAAAGAAATGTTGCTTTTAGTAAAAAAATTGAACTCTGTGGTAATGCAGAGCAATCATTGAATTATATGTCATCAAATTCGCCGTTGTTTAATAGTTACGAAGAATTTATAAATTATTGTCTTAAGGACTAGTGAGCCATGTAGAAAAGGAAAAATCGTAAATGAGAAACAGGTTGATAGTATCAAAAACATCTATAATTGCAGTAATCCTCTTTTTGACACAATTTGTTACGTTGCCATATTTTGCTTGGTATAATGTGTTAAAGTATATGTCTATAATTATTGTTGGAGGATATATTATCACAAAGTACAAGTGTGTTATTAGACGCAAATATGCTCTAATCAATGTTCTAGCATTTGTGTTTGGTGGGATGCTTTTGTGGACTTCCTTCCAAAATCGAAATCAAATCACAAGTAGAAATCCATTTCTTGCTGCGATAGTTTTTGTGGCGCTGCTTTTGGCGTTTTTATTTTTCATGGAGATAACAATCGAAGAAAAAAAGGTGCCACAAATTTTGAATATATTCTATAGAATGAATCTAATTGTTTTACTTGTTAATGACATTTTGATATTGGCATTTCCTGATTTGTATTTGTCTTTTGGAGAAAACTATTTCATCGGCACCAAATTTGAAGTTGTGTATTTACACTTTCTGCTTGTTTGCCTTTATATAATAAAATCTAAAGATACTGCACATAAAAATTTTACAGTTCTTGGAATGTTGCTATGGACTTTTTTTATTGGAGTTCAAGTTAAATGCTCTACAGGACTTGTGGGTACCGCGATTATGATAATTCTTATAATCGCAATAAATAAAAAAGAAGATCTTTTTTTGAATCCAGTATTTTATGTAGCTGTTCAAGCCGTGTGTTTTGGCTTTGTTTTTTTCTGTGATGCTGTTTTAAATAATCCAACAGTGGAAAACTTTGTTGTTAATATTCTGGGGAAAAATGCAACGATGTCAGGACGAGCAAATATATACATAAAAGTGCCAATGATATTAACAGGCCATCGAGCTTGGACAACGGGATTTGGTTATGCGACTAGTTATGAATTGGGCAGGAAACTAGGGGGATTTCCAGATACACAAAATGGAATACTGGAGTGGATCTGGTATGCAGGAGTCCCGACAACTATTATCATGTTAGTGTTGTTTATGGTGATTTTATATATCTCAAAACAAACGATGGCAAGAAGTAGTGAAAAAATGCGTTATATGTTAGCACTTTTGTATCTCTTGACAATTTTGGGAATGGTAGAAATTACAATTACACAAATGTATTTTGCAATTATAATATGTATTATGGGTATAGGGGTAAGTTGTTCTAATGAACCAGAAGAGAATTTGATTCATAATGCGGAATTTCTAAAGGAGTGAATGTGATGGAGAGTTGGAAAAAAAGAATAAAAAAAATAATGCCTGATAGAATGGTGTACGCTATTTCTGTCCTGAAAGATTTTCCGACCTATTTAAAGGCAACAAGGGATAAGATCCAGATGCCAGATATCAAATTTTACACTAATGAAGAAACAGTGGATCTTATAGTTAAAGAGAAAAAATCACTTGCTAGGTTTGGCGATGGCGAATTTATGTGGATGGCGGGCGAATCCATGCCGTCTTTTCAAAGTTATTCACCTCAATTTGGACAGGATCTGATAAAGGCATTTACATCTAAGAATGATAATTTATTAGTGGGTATTCCATATGGAGTTTTTGATGCATCAAAATGTAATTTACTGGCAAGAATGCATTGGAGAATAATTAGAGCTAATTTTCTTCCGAGACTTGAAAAATTTGTTGATATGAGTCGTAAATACTGTGATGCAAGTATTACAAGACCATACATCGACTATAATGACCGATGCTTTAGTGAAGCAACGTTTAAACTATTAAAACGAATTTGGGACGGTAAAGATATTGTAATCGTAGAAGGCGAAAAAACAAAATTAGGAATGGGAAATGATTTGCTCAGCAATGCAAAAAGTATTAGAAGAATTATTTGCCCAGCAGAAAACGCCTATAATGTTTTAGACAAAATCAAAAATTCAATACATAAAAATATAGAAAAAGACACATTGATTGTTTCAGCATTGGGTCCGACAGCCTCAATTTTAGCTGCACAATTATGTGATGAAGGATATCAGTTTGTTGATATTGGGCATGTTGATGTGGAGTATATGTGGTTTTTGAATCATGCAATTTCGCGTGAAACAATAGAGGGAAAATATGTAAATGAAAGTGGCGTGAAGACGTGCTCAAATATATATGATAAAGATGAAGCTTACATTCACTCTATTATTGACAAAGTTTTAATATGATCTGAAAAGAGATATGCTAGGAAGGAGGTAATTAATAGTGGGAAAATCGGTTTCAAAAAATTCGGCTTTTAGCATGATGAATAAAGGCTTGTCTGTTATTTTTCCGCTTGTAACAGTTTCTTATATTTCAAGAGTTCTAGGAGCTTCTGGGGTAGGTGAAGTTTCTTCAGCTCAAAATCTGGCTACATATTTCAGTATGGCGGCTGCATTGGGAATACCCTCCTATGGTGTGAGGGCAATTGCACAATCAAAGAATGATAAAAATGAATGCAACCAAACCTTTTCAGAGTTATTTATAATTAACCTTATATCTTCACTTGTTGCGACAGCATTATATTTGATTGCTGTGTTTCTTCTGAAAGATAGTAACTCGAATTTAGCATTGTCGCTGGTTTTTTCTGGAATTATAATTTTTAATATCATTAATATTGAATGGGTATATCAGGGGTTTGAAGAATACGAATACATTACAATTCGTAGTTTGCTAATAAAGGTAATATCACTTTTACTCCTTTTAGTTTTTGTAAGGCGGAAGAGCGATGTGGTTGCATATGCATTTATTATTTGCTTTGGTAGCATTGGTAATTATGTGCTGAATTTCATCAACCTAAAAAAATATGTCAAAATATGTTTTCACAACATGGTATTAAAAAAACATATTGCTCCTATAATGACTTTTTTTGTTTCAGTAATTGCTATTGAAATTTACTCCTTGCTCGATGTTTCAATGCTTACTGCAATGTCTAATTCGATGTCTGTTGGATATTATTCAAATTCAACAAAAATTGTCAAAGCGGTTGCAAATACACTTACTGGAATCTCTGCAGTTTTAATGCCGAGATTTAGTTATCTTTTCAGCGAAAATAAGAAAGACGAAATAAAAAAGCTGTCAGGACAGTTTTTGAATGTTACTTTCTTGATATCTATTCCTTGCTGTATAGGCATTATTTTAACTGCAAATCAAATAGTGGAGGTTTTATTTGGGGGTGATTTCACTCCGGCAATTGCTACTATTAGAATACTAGCTGCTCTTATTGTTCTGATGCCACTGTCTGGTGGCGTGTTTTGTCAGCTGTTACTTACATCTGGAAAAGAAAAATATTATTTGTTCTGCGTCCTAAGTGGAACGGTTGTTAATGCGTTGTTAAATTATGTTTTGATTCCGATATATACGCAAAATGGAGCAGCGATTGCATCTGTTATTGCAGAACTTACTGTTTCAATAAGTATGATTATAGTTTCTAGAAAAACTATAAAAGTAAATATATATCATAAGGATGCTCTTTCTATATTTTTAGCAGCTGCTTTTATGACGGTTATACTTGTTTGGTGTCATAGACTGACCATAGGAGTGTCTACGTGGATAAGTTTAATTTTTGAGATTTTGGTTGCAGGGATTGTATATTTTTGCTGTATTTTTATGTTTAAAAATACTATTTCAAAAAAGTTGGTAAGCATAATAAAAAGAAAAAATAGAAATTGAAGTGGAGGAAAATAATGGAGAAACGAAAGCGGGTTGATCTTGATTTAATAAGGTGTTGCGCCATTATATTCGTTATTACAGTTCATGGATTGTCATATGCTGGGTTCTATGAACTTTCAAAACCGTCACTATTGTTGCTAATATGTCATTTAATTCGGTGCATTGTGATTACATGCGTTCCACTTTTTCTTATTTTGACGGGGTATTTAAGCTCAGAAAAAAGATATACATATAGCATTGATTATTTCAAGAAACTAATTCGATTGATTGCGATATATACTTTATGCGCATTAATATGTAGTATTCCCAAATTTATCAGAGGTGAATTTGGAGAATTCTTTGTAGCATTTTTTGAGTTCAAAGCCGCACCTTATGCATGGTACCTAGCTATGTATTTAGGACTTTACCTGCTAATTCCGATTTTGAATGATTTTTTATCTAATGAAAATATACGCGGGGGGGGGGCAAAAACTTTTTGTTCTTATAGTTTTAGTTGTACTTCCTACGATTACAAATAATTTTGATTTTAATTCTACTGAGTGGTGGAATGCTAGCAAGGAACAAGCATCACAGTTGTTGCCAAATTATTGGGATGAACTTTATCCTATAATGTATTATATGATAGGCGCTTATTTGAAACGATATGATGTTGTAGTAAACAAGTTGAAAAATAAAAGGCTGATATTTGGAGGCGCTTTACTCGGATTCTCGGTAATAAACTATTTTAAGAATTTGGGAAGTGCATTTGTGTGGAATTGGGCAACATCATATGGTGGCTACCAATGTTTGATAATAGCAGTGTTGTTTTTTTGTGCATTGTTGGGAACTGATACAAAAAATAATAAAATTACTTTTATAATTCATTCAGTGGCTAAATATTCATTTGGTATGTATTTAATATCATGGCCTATTGATATTGTTGTCTATAAAGTTATGAATGTATTGATGCCGCAAAGTGCTCAAATGTATTTGCTTCCGATTAGCATTTTCTGTGTTAGTGTATGCTCATATATAGGGTCTATTATTGTTACAAAAATTGCGGATGTATTAATTCAGATTGCGGGCTTTTTTGCAAAAAGTCAAAAAAGGATGCGATAATATTATGAGAAGATTGTTTTGAATGATTCGTAGTAAAATAGGAAATCCATCAATAACAACATAATTTTTTTGAACGAATAGATAGAGCTAACATCAAGCAATGAGGACAAAACAATGGGAAAATACTTTGGAACAGACGGCTTCCGTGGTGAAGCCGGAATTACATTAACAGCCGACCACGCATACAAGGTGGGGCGTTTTCTCGGCTGGTATTATAATGCTCTCCGTGAGCGCAACGGAGATAAAGAGCCTGCCCGTATCGTCATCGGTAAGGATACGCGTCGCAGCTCCTATATGTTTGAATATAGTCTGGTGGCTGGTCTGACTGCTTCCGGTGCAGATGCTTATCTGCTCCATGTCACCACCACTCCGTCCGTGGCCTACATTGCCCGTGTGGATGACTTTGACTGCGGCATTATGATCTCCGCCAGCCACAACCCCTACTACGACAATGGAATCAAACTGATCGACTGCTACGGCGAGAAAATGCCCGAGGAAATCCTGCTGCTGGTAGAGAACTACATTGATGGAAAGCTCTATGTCTTTGATAAGGATTGGCCGGAACTGCCCTTTGCACACCGGGAGCACATCGGCTGCACTGTGGATTATGTAGCCGGACGCAACCGTTATATGGGTTATCTGATCTCCCTGGGTATCTATTCCTTCAAAGGTGTCAAGGTCGGCCTGGACTGCGCCAATGGTTCCAGCTGGAATATCGCTAAGAGCGTTTTCGATGCTTTGGGTGCTGACACCTACGTCATCAATAATAAGCCGAATGGCACGAACATCAACAACAACGCAGGCTCTACCCACATTGAGGGTCTTCAGAAGTTTGTTGTGGAGAAGGGCTTGGATGTTGGCTTTGCCTACGATGGTGATGCTGACCGCTGCCTGTGTGTGGACGAGAAGGGCAATGTTATCACTGGCGATCACATCCTGTACATCTACGGCTGCTATATGAAAGATCGTGGTAAGCTGTTAAATAATACAGTCGTTACCACAGTTATGTCCAACTTTGGCCTCTACAAGGCTTTTGATGAGCAGGGTATCGGCTACGCTAAGACTGCTGTGGGTGACAAGTATGTTTACGAGTATATGGCAAAGAACGGTTGCCGTATTGGTGGTGAGCAGAGCGGCCATATCATCTTCTCCAAGTACGCAAGCACTGGTGACGGTATTCTGACCAGCTTGAAGATGATGGAAGTCATGCTGGCAAAGAAGAAGCCGATGAGTGAACTGGCAGCACCGCTGAAGATCTATCCGCAGGTGCTGGAAAATGTCCGCGTGATCGATAAGAAGGCTGCACAGAATGATCCTGCCGTGCAGGAAGCCGTGTCTAAGGTTGCTAAGGCTCTGGGCGATACCGGCCGTATTCTGGTGCGTGAGTCAGGCACTGAGCCGGTGGTTCGCGTGATGGTAGAAGCCCCTGACCATGATACCTGCCAGAAGTATGTTGATGAAGTGGTCAATGTGATCTGCGAAAAGGGATATAAGGCATAAAGTCAATGACGACTCTGGCAATTATCCGGAGTCGTTTTGCATAAAAGGGAAAGTATAATAGATTAAATAACGGGAGGGATAAAACTATGTGTGGAATCGTTGGTTTTACAGGAAATCGACAAGCAGCACCGATCCTGCTGGATGGTCTGTCAAAACTAGAATATAGAGGATATGACTCGGCCGGATTGGCTGTCCGTGACGGAGAAAATCTGGCACAGGTCGTGAAAGCGAAGGGACGCCTGTCCAATCTGATTGAGAAAACAGATGGAGGCAAGGCATTAAAAGGAACCTGTGGTATTGACCATACTCGTTGGGCAACTCACGGTGAGCCGAGCCAAACCAATGCACATCCGCATGTTTCAGGTAACTGTACCCGTTCTGGTTCCGGCACAGTGGAGTCTGAGGTCGTTGGCGTACATAACGGCATCATCGAGAACTATACCGAACTGAAAGAAAAGCTGCTGAAGCACGGTTATACATTCTATAGCCAGACGGATACGGAAGTGGTCATCAAGCTGGTGGACTACTATTATAAAAAGTACAACCTCGGTCCTATTGATGCCATCGCTAAGACGATGGTGCGTGTCCGTGGTTCCTACGCTCTTGAGCTGATGTTCCAGGATTATCCGGGCGAGATCTGGGTGGCACGTAAGGATAGCCCGATGATCATCGGCATTGCGGATGGTGAGACCTATGTGGCTTCGGATGTCCCGGCAATTCTGAAATACACTCGCAATGTATATTATATTGGTAACCTTGAGTTTGCAAAACTTGTTCCAGGCGAGGCTCATTTTTATAATCTCGATGGAGATGAGATCGAGAAGCAGACCACTGAAATCAAGTGGGATGCCGAGGCTGCCGAAAAAGGCGGCTTTGAGCATTTCATGATGAAAGAAATCCATGAGCAGCCGAAAGCTGTTCAGGATACCCTTAACTCTGTGATCAAGAACGGCGCTATCGACCTGTCCAGTGTGGAGATCACCGAGGACGAAATTAAAAACTTTGAGCAGATCTATATTGTTGCCTGTGGTTCTGCATGGCATGTGGGCATGGCTGCTCAGTATGTGCTGGAAGATATAGCGGATATCCCAGTGCGTGTAGAACTCGCATCTGAGTTCCGTTATCGGAAGATGCCGCTCAATCAGAAAGCACTGGTAATCGTTGTCAGCCAGTCTGGCGAGACAGCGGATACACTGGCAGCATTGCGTCTTGCAAAAGAAAAGGGCATAACCACAATGGCAATCGTCAATGTGGTAGGCAGCAGTATTGCCCGTGAAGTGGACAAAGTGTTCTACACCCTTGCCGGTCCAGAAATTTCTGTTGCAACGACTAAGGCATACAGTGCACAGCTGGCAGCCATGTACTGTATGGCGGTTCAGTTTGCGAAGGTTAGAGAAAAAATCACTGAAGAACAGTACAGCTACTATATTTCTGAACTGTTGACTCTCCCGGAGAAGATGCAGAAAACTTTGGAAGATAAAGAGCGCATTCAGTGGTTTGCAGCAAAGTATGCCAATGCACACGATGTGTTCTTCGTAGGTCGTGGCATTGACTATGCTGTCTGCTTGGAGGGTAGTTTGAAACTGAAAGAAATCAGCTACATTCACTCGGAGGCATATGCAGCTGGCGAACTGAAGCACGGAACTATTAGTCTGATTGAGCAGGGAACGCTGGTCATCGGCGTGCTGACCCAAAGCGGACTTTACGAAAAGACTATCAGCAATATGTTGGAGTGCAAGAGCCGTGGTGCTTATCTGATGGGGCTCACTACTTATGGCAAGTATGAAATCGAAGATCAGGTAAACTTCACAGTTTATGTTCCAAAGGTGGACGAGCACTTTGTTGGTAGCCTGGCAGTGATTCCGTTGCAGCTACTCGGCTACTATGTGTCTGTAGCCAAGGGCCTGGATGTGGATAAGCCAAGAAATCTGGCGAAGAGTGTGACAGTAGAATAAAAGTTAGTAAGAGGAAGAAGTTATGAAAACAACATTACTTATCATGGCAGCCGGTATCGGTAGCCGTTTTGGAACAGGAATCAAACAGTTGGAGCCAGTGGATGATGCTGGACATATCATTATGGATTACTCAATCCATGATGCGATTGAAGCTGGTTTCAATCATGTGGTATTTATCATCCGCAAGGATATCGAGAAGGAGTTTAAAGAAGTCATCGGAGACCGCATTGCTTCTATTTGCGCGTCTCATGATGTAACTGTGGACTACGCTTTCCAGGATATTAACGATATTCCGGGAACTCTGCCGGAAGGTCGTACAAAGCCGTGGGGAACCGGTCAGGCTGTGCTTGCTGCAAAGGAAGTTCTTGATACCCCGTTCATCGTTATCAATGCAGATGATTACTACGGCAAAGAAGGCTTCAAGGCCGTCCATGAGTATCTGGTGAATGGCGGCAAGTCCTGCATGGCTGGCTTTGTGCTGAAGAACACGCTGTCTGATAACGGTGGTGTGACTCGTGGTATCTGCAAGATGGATGAGAATGGAAACTTGGCTGAGGTTGTGGAAACCAAGAACATCGTCAAGACTGCAGATGGAGCAGAGGCAGACAGTGTGGTTGTTGATGTGAATTCTCTGGTATCCATGAATATGTGGGGCTTGACTCCTGATTTTCTGGATGTTCTGGAGGAAGGCTTCAAAGAGTTCTTTGAGAAAGAAGTTCCGGGCAATCCGCTGAAAGCAGAGTATCTGATCCCTATCTTCATCGGCGAACTGCTGGAGCTGGGAAAGATGTCAGTGAAGGTTCTGAAAACCACTGATACATGGTATGGTATGACCTACCATGAAGATGTCGCAGCAGTAAAGGGCAGTTTCAAGGAGATGCTGGAGAACGGCGTGTACAAGGCTGACCTGTTCAGTGATCTGTAAACAGCGATGAAAGAAACGATTGATTTACTCGGAAAGATCATCACAAACATCCTGACTGCTCTCTATGAGCCATTTGGATTTTCACTCCTGCTTTCCTTCCTTGCCATGTTTTTCTACCTGTATGCGTATGAACCTTCCGCAGCAGGTAAAGGATGGAAGAGTGCCATAGTGACATGGTATCAGAAATTCAAAGGGAGTGTATTCTTTCGGAAGCTGTTTCTATTGGCGTTCGTGACTTCACTTATTCTATTCCGAACTCTGTTAAATCGCGATTTGTGGATGAATCCATTATCCAAAGTCATGGGCGGGTGGGGGATCTGGGAGATCGTGAATGGTGAACAGCAACTGACCACCGAGTGCATCGAGAACGTAATCATGATGGTACCGTTTTCAGCGGTAGTGATGTGGACATTCGAAGAAAAGATAGGAAACGGCTGGAAGAAGATACTGTGGCAAAGCGGTAAGATAGCATTTATCTTTTCTGTAAGTATTGAGACGCTACAATTATTGCTTCGCTTGGGTACATTCCAGCTATCGGACATCTTCTATAACACAGTCGGTGGAATGATCGGCGGATTGATGTATTGCGCGGTGATGAAGGCAAGAAAGCGTCTGTAAAGCTGGATGAAATTGTGATATACTGGGAGCGGTAGCTCCCTACGCTGCTCTGATAATCACACACCTCTTCGTGGTGAGCAGCAGGCAACGATCTTATGGTTGGCTGAGATGTGAGAAAAATAGGAAGAAGGTGAATTTATGACTGATAATCCAGCAATGAAAAGAGCGTTGATTATGCAGTCATTTGCACCATTATTCCTGATTTTGTTGATAAAATATTTTGACCTTAAATTGTTTCATTTATGTAAGAAGTTTTCTGATATAGTTCTAAATAATCCAATTTACGCCTTGACAAAAGTTGTAAACCATTCGGCATTTGTTACATTGATATTAGAACTTTTCTGTTTATTGTGGATTATTTATTCAATATATAGTGTACGAAAATTTGAAAAATCGCAACGGGCTAATTTTGTTAGTGAAGGAGAATCACTTATTGATATTGAAAAGATATCCGATTCCGGAGTGACTTTTTTCATGACATATGTCCTTCCGATGGCAATGGATGATTTAGACACATGGAAGGGACTTATTGTATTTGGAATTTTAATGGTAATGCTATTTGCACTAATGTGGAAAACGAATTTGTATTACCAAAATCCAGTGTTAACCGTGTTGGGATATGAAGTTTTTTCCTTTAAATTTGAAACAACACAGTTAACGGAGTATAGTGGAAAAGAATGTATCGGAATCACAAGGGGCACGGTCAGCGTAGGACACAGCATTAAAAGGCAGAAAATATCTGATAATGTGTTTCTTATATATGAAGATATATGATAAAGGATGGGTAAAAATGCCTAAACAAAGAATTACAACAGCAATAAACAAAGTGCTTAATGAGCAGTTCGGATTTGAAATATACATAGTTATGAAAGATGGAGAGCAGTTAGTAAAGCGATTTGTTTTGGATGAAGGCAATCCAAATGAAACTGATGGCTTCAAAAGAAGGCTCCGAGAAAGCATTAAAGAAGCAATTCAAAACAAGTTTTTGGCTGATGACAGTAAATATGCTAATGGAGATGATTTGGCAAATGAGCAAACTTGCTTCTATGTGATAAAGCAGGATGATGCTTATCAGCCATTTAGCTATTTGAGTGTTCCAGAAAGCCATATTGAAAATTTTAAACTTTCGGATAAAGATAATGCGGATGCAATCCTGTTTAAATTTTCTTTTCAGCGAGATGGAGAATTGAGACAGTTATGGGCGTACCAAAAAATACAGCCTGCCTCGATTCCCAATAAACAGAAAAAATATTTCCAACTTATTAGTAAATCCTTGGATTGTCCAGATGTTTTTAAGGAAATGAAAGATCAGATGTTCATTATAACCAGAAAAATTGACTTGCTGATTTTAGGCGATGAGATAATAACGGATAATATCAAATTGCTGGAACGTCATTTTGGATTAGAAACATTTCTTCGTGCATCGGCTACACGCGCGGTATCGTCAATTACGACAGTTGGACTGATCGGAAATGATGATAAATTGCAGGAATATGTACAGCGCCCGAACAAAAAATATGCAAAGAAAATGATGCAAATACATAAGTTTCCAGTGGCGACAATGAGTAAAGAATGCCTTTTGGAAAAGTTGCGAACTGTTGAACGCTGGAAAAATGTATTTGAAATACAAGATGCCCAGGTTTATTTACGAACCTTTTCTGATGTTGAGAACATTATAGATTTGTTTACTGAAAGATATACCAAATCCGAAGTGACAGGGCAGGAGTATGATACATCCGTTAAGGATAAGGCGGAGCCTATTAGCAACAGCAATATTGCTTAAAATACAAACGATAATATTGTCCCGATCTTCTTCCACAGTGCTATACTTAAACAACTATAAAAGGAAAGAGGTTATCACCATGCCCAGAACGAAAGGCAGCAAAAACTGTCCCAAAATCAATGCCACCAAAGACTACGCATCCCAGATAGCAGAGAAGCAGGAGACTATTGCATCTCTGAATACTGAGATCGTATCCATCCAGAAAGCGATTGAAGAGCAGAAGAACACATTGAAAGAGAAGAAGACTGCTCTGAAAAAGGCCGAAAAAGAAGTGGCATCCCTGGAAGCGAAGAAGGCAAAGGCAGATGCGAAGGCCGCTGAGGAGGCTAAGAAGATCGAGGCAGAGGCTGTGCTGAAGAAGTTGCTGGCAAGTGGCATGAGTGCGGACGAGATTCTGGAAAAGCTGAAATAAACAAGAAAACCAATAACAAAAATAAATGCCGTGTGGACAAACTGAACTCCAGGAGTTCACACGGTATTTTTTGAAGGCTGTTATATAGTTTATAACGGAAATAAAAGAAGAACAAAATTATAAGAAATGGAGTGTGACATAAAATGAACTTATCTAAAATACACCACATCGCAATCATCGTATCTGACTACGAAGCTGCAAAGGATTTCTATGTGAACAAACTGGGATTCTCTGTTATCAGAGAGAACTATCGCCCGGAGCGCAAAGACTGGAAGCTGGATCTTCGTGTTAATGAATACACAGAGCTGGAGATTTTCGCTGAGGAAAACCCGCCGAAGCGTGTGAACCGCCCGGAAGCATGTGGGCTGCGTCACCTTGCTTTCTGCGTAGAGAGTGTGGAGCAGACGGTGAATGAGCTGGCGGAGGTAGGTATTGAATGTGAGCCGATTCGTGTTGACGATTATACCGGCAAGAAGATGACTTTCTTCCATGATCCGGATGGTCTGCCACTGGAGCTGCACGAATAAGCATGGGAAAGAAAAGAGCGTATAAATCTCGGAAGCCTGGTGGAGGCCGAAAGAAGCTGAAGCCGGAGTACGATGCCGGGAAAAATCTGAAAGAGCAGATGGAAAGTGCTGTGGCACTTTATGATTCTGAGATGTCCTTGCAGACCATCGGCGAAGAACTGGGATTAAATCCAATCAAAGTAAGAAAGCTGCTCATCACGGCCGGTGTGTATGAATCTGAAGTGGCGGAGAAGGTGCAAGCTACTTTTCAAGAATACCGTGAAACACAAGACTACAAAACCTCCATACTCTCAACTGCAAACACTCTGAAACTTTCCAAAGCCTCCGTTACCTCGTACCTGCCATATCGGAAAGGTGTGTACTTCACAAGCACAGCAGAAAAAGGGAAGATCAGTGTCGGAGCAGAGCGGCAGCGGAGATATAGAGCAATGAAGCGGTGGAGGGATGAGCCAACAGAAGAAAACTTCTGGGGTGTGGTTCTGGCCTATACTGGAGTAAAATTTAAGACCTACTCCGGGTTGCCATTCTCTTACGAAATTAAAAAGGGCAGGAACGGCGAGTACACAAAAGAACTGTGGATCGACCGCCGGGAGAACAGTAAAAGCCTGGCATGGAGTTCAGTACTGCTGGCACTGAAGAATATTAAAGAAGAAGTAGTAGAGAGACCCAAAGCTCTGGGCGATATTCGAGGCGTGACCTACATATACGGAATGTTCTATCGGTTCGGGCTAATCGATGTGCCGGACGAAGTGAAGGAGAAGATGGGTCATCCGAAAAAACGCAAAAATTAGGTTGCTATGTACAGAAGTGTGCGGTAATATGTGCCATAACTGAGGATGTGAATCTCAGTTGGGAAGGATGGTAGCCTTCCTATTGAGCTGAGTGAAATCGGCCAATGGTGGGGGACAGACCCGAAGAAGAAAAAGCAGATACAGATTGATATCGTCGGAACTCCTGTTGAGGGCAAAGACTATATCATCGGTTCATGCAAATACCGTAATGAGAAAATCGGTGTGGATGAACTCGATTTGATTCGGGATTATGCCTCAGTTTTTGGAAAGGGCAACAACTATCACTACTATATCTTCTCGAAAGGCGGATTCACAGATGGGCTTTTCTTATGCCTGCGAGGAGGTGGTCACGCAAATAGCATCCAGAATCCAGGGCATCACCGTTGAAATCGGCGGCGATACCACAAAGCTCTCCAAAGCACTGGAAAGTGTAAACAAGTCAATCAAGGGGACGCAGTCCGGACTGAAGGATGTCAACAAACTCCTGAAACTGGACCCTTCCAATGAGAAGCCTGAACGATATCCTTGCGGACTGCCGTTGGAGCTGCACGAATAATCATGAGAATTGTTCTCTCCAATCTATAGCAGATTCTCTGGACTTAAATCCAATCAAAATAAGAAAACTGCTCATCACGACAGGTGTGTACTTCCCAAGTGCAGCAGCCAAATTATTCTGCTGTTCAAGCAAAGGTAAACGAACTTTTACATTAGTAACCTGATAGAAACAAAAGAGTGACAAACACATCAGAAAGCCTTACAATATAGGAAACACAGTTATCTTGGAACTATTAAAACGGTAATTTGGATTATAAATTACAGTATAATTAAAGATTATGGAGAATAATAAACAGTTATGTCGATTAAAGAACGAGAAGAGTTTTTATTTCAAAAATTAAGAGAAAAAAATCCCGACATTGTAGCCGATGGAGTGATCTGTGAGCAGGAATTTTTAAATGCCAGATATAAGATCGTATACATCTTAAAAGAAGTAAATGGCGGAAAAAGCTGGGACCTGCGGGATTTTGTTTATGAGGGTGGAAGACCACAGACATGGGATAATATTGCACGCTGGACGGAAGGAATTCTGTCCTGGGAAAAAGAATTTCCGTGGTCTGAGATGGAGACGGACAATGAACAGAGACGCTTGAGGGAGTTGAAGAAAATAGCAGCGGTCAATTTGAAGAAAACTTCTGGTGGACATACTTCAAATAATGGTGAAATTTACAGGGTAGCAGTTGATCATCATGACATTATCAAGGAGCAGATTGATTTGTATAAAGCAGACTTTATTATTTGCTGTGGCACGAAGTATGCTTTTATGGATGCATGTTATAAGGACAGAGAGGTTGACTGGAAAATGACTTCAAGGGGAATCTGGTATTTCAGAGATGGCAAATCTGTTGTCATCTCATTTTCGCATCCGGAAGCAAGAGTGAAAGATGCGTATTTGTTTTATGCACTGACGGATGCGGTGAAGGAGATTATGCGTTGTGAAGAGTTTGAAGAACAACTATAAGGAATATAAGAAAAAAGAAAAAGCCTTTTGTGGCGGTTTGGTGTGATAAAAGTGCCGGAAAATACAGCGAAGAAAATGGAGATCAGATGAGAACAGCAAAATGGATTATTTTCGGAATGCTAGTGGTGCTGCTTGCAGGATGTTCTGGAAAGAAAACAGCAGAAACTTCTGCGGATGCAAAAAATGCGGAAAGTACAGATGAGAAAAATACGCTTGATTTTGTAGATGCACACGGAGAGCGTTATACGGTGGAAATCAATGAAGCAGTTGCGAAGAATCCGTATGATAAAGCACTTTTTGTAAAAAATGAAAATAAGATCAGCTATGAGGATAAGAAATATACTTCAAGGCTGGGCGTAGATGTATCTGTTTTTCAGGGAGATATTGACTGGGAGCAGGTGAAAGCAGCAGGCTATGAGTTCGCAATTTTGCGGATCGGATATCGTGGCTATGGTGAAGAAGGTACGTTAAATGCAGACGAGAAGTTTGAAGAGAATATGGAAAATGCCCGAAAAGCTGGAATAGATGTGGGCGTTTATTTTTTCTCGCAGGCGGTAAATGAAGAAGAGGCAAAGGAAGAGGCTGATTTTGTTCTGGAACATTTGAAAGGGCAGGAGCTTCAGATGTCGGTTGTGTACGATCCAGAGCATATTCTGGAAGACGAAGCACGGACGGATGGTGTAACGGGAGAACAATTTACACAAAATGCGAAGGTATTTTGTAAAGAAATAGAAAAAGCCGGTTATGATGCCATGATTTACAGCAATATGCTGTGGGAAGCGTATGAACTGGATCTGGAAAAGCTGTTGGATTATCCGGTCTGGTATGCAGATTATGAAGAACTTCCGCAGACGCCGTATAGGTTCAGTATGTGGCAGTATTCCAGTACAGGAAGCGTGGCGGGGATTGAAGGAAATGTGGATCTGAATATCCAACTGCTTAAAAAATAAAAAATCTATAGACTTAAATGAAAAACTAAATTCCAGCTGTGGATTATCTCAGTAACTATGCGGGATTAAATTCTGTAATGCACCTTAACAATTCTAGTTTTTTGTCTTATAATAAACCTGTAAGCACTCATGATTTATGTTTTTATGCATACTAACCGGGCATCTGAAAATAGTGTGCGAGAC
>OGXF01000333.1_pt1 | contig 46505 bp, 58 predicted proteins | sample 1576191 | NCBI WGS metagenome assembly OGXF01 (sample SAMEA3541545, study PRJEB24748) | human gut metagenome | biome: human gut; feature: human-associated habitat; material: faeces | place: China | collected 2012
TGCTCCGCTACCGGCTGGTGTATAATAGCCACGCGGTAAGATCACATCGTCTGCTGGCTTAAGGACAGAATAACAGTCAATATTGTAGTTTTCCCTAACACCATAAAGCTTTCTTTCCGGGAAGGCGGTCAAGCCAGTAAACAGTGCTACTTTTACTCCTGACCCTCCTTGTCTGGCTTGCAGGTAAATGCGGACCCAACACTCATTGTCTGCTATCTTTTCCGTCATTGTGACAGAGGCAGATTCCCTTAAATCTGACGTGCTGTCCCGGTCAATACTGCCCTCAGTAAATTCAAATTCCTGCCGATCTGTCCATGTTTTGGGGTCAACCGTTGTCAAAATATATCTTGCTGAAAATCCTTTGCTCCAATCCATCACATCACCTCGTTAGGATGCTCTGCACTCCACTGTTCTTCCGTCACAGCATCCAGTTCTTCCGAATCCACTTTTTTAATCGTTAGCGAGAAATCTGTCCGCATTTTGTTATCGTGGTCTTTTTTCTCCGATATCTGTATATCGCAGGAAAATGACGAGCCGTCCGGTGTTCTAACGTGGCATATTCCGGGATACGTTGCGAGCCGCCTCATTTGCTCAATCATCATTGGTTCTGTTAGCGAAATACTTACTGCATCAATTTTTAAATCACGAGTGACTGCAGGGTTCCAGTCGCCTTGCACGGAGCCCCCAAGGTATACTGTCCTCTCAAAATCTTTATCCCATGAGTTATCTAAATCAAGGTTATACTGGATTTCGATAGATTCACTGTCAAAATCAATGATTGCCTTTTCGTGGGCTATCGAAAATTCGTTGTATAACCATGCAAACGAGCTATCTACTGTTATATAGTCGCCGTTGGCGGTTTTATTTACAACCAGTATGCCGCCGTACTCATTTAGCGCAGGGTATGGGTCAATGTACTTCTGGCCATAAACCCCATTTTCTAGAATCAATTCTGCTCTGTCTACGCTCATCCGGTACAAATCAAATGTATCCCCGTCAGCATATGTAGTTGGTTTAGCGACAACAATACTTGCTGTTTTATTGTCTGCAATCGTATTTACAGTGGCCGTTGGTACTTCCGGTTGGTGTTTCCACCGTACAACAAACGGTATCTTTTTTTCTGCCACATGATCATAAATATCTGTAAATGCAATCTGTATGCTGTACCTTGCACCGTCATCCATCTGCCCGATCAGGTCGCCCAAGGCAATACTGTAGTTATCTGTTTCGCTACCGGTAAAACTGGCAATAATTTCGCCAGCAAAATGCTGTTCCTTTAATCCGTCCGGGCGCAGAATATAATAATCCTCGTCCCTGGCAATCGTTACTTTTGCTGTGCCAGCAGAATCCCCGAAGGAAGGGACTATTGTTAATGGTAGCTGCTCTAAATAATTTGTTGTGCCTTCCGATGATTCTGGTACTGTCTGGTCGCTTGTTTCCGTGGTAACATCGCCAGAATTATATGTAGTCGTCTCCGAGATAAGATTTGTTGTAACGCTGTCTATCGCAGGTTTTGCAACAATTTCAACAGCCACAGAATCTGACCATGTCCCTTCCTTGCCTCCTTGTGCCGTAACCATTGCTTTTAGATAATGGATTTCTCCTACATTCCACAGATTACTCAAGAGGCCGTTTGCAGTATAGATTTTATTAATGTTTTCAATCGTTTCTGATAATGTCTCCATGCCGGAAGACATCATTAAAACAACGACGTTTCCATCTTTGCCTTTAACCGGCTCATCGTCAATCGCTTCCGCTATTTTTATGCTCGCTTTGCTGTTTCCGGTGTAGCCAACACTGCAAATAACTGTATCGTCCAGGGCAAGATAATTTTCCGTTGTTGCAAGCGTAGGAGTCGTTGGTGTCTCACTCAGAGATACGGAAACCGTATCAGACCAAGGAGATAACACTTCTTCGTCCCCGGACGTATCCCGCAATCTTACGCGGAAATAATATGTTTTTGCCGATTCCAGGGACCCGATATGCCATGTGGTCTCCCTGTCCTCCACGTCATAAGTAGTTGGGGCGTCCGTACTAATCCATGCGTCCTCATGGTCTGCCCATGATATAGTAGCCGCATCTGCGTTTTTCCATGACCAATCCCACGTTAATTCTACGGTATCAGATGCTACCGCCATTGCAGTTATATTTTTCGGCGGAACCGCAATTTTTCTTGTCTCTGAGTAAATCCACCCTGACTGCATGAGGGGGCTAAGTTTGTAGGTAATGCCAGGCGCTCCGTTCTGAGGCGTAGAAGTTCCGGTAAAATTCTTGAGGGCAATCTGGTATTCAGCGCCGCCGGAAACGTCCGGACACGTAACCGTGATCGTCCCCTCTTTGTCGGTGATTGCAATAATACCTTTTTCTTCATTGTCTATTTTCATCCAGACGGCTGTTTTAGCGTCAGGCACTTCCGTGTTGCGCTCAATGCTGTTAATTGTCAGTGTTGTTCCTGTCGCTGATACCGTATCAAATGACGGGGATTTTAGGGCTCCTCGTGCCGCTACTCGTGGCTCAGAATACGCATATTTTTTATCGTGCGTACTTTGCACCCTTGTCCACATAATCTGGTCTTCCGCTATGCCGTCGTCTGTATTAAAATCTGCCGATACCGTGTAGTCATGGTATGCAACGGTTACTCCTGTGCTCCATGAGGTGCCGGTATACCTCTCTCCGCTTTCCGGCGTGTCTATGGCATATTGTAGCTCCATGGAATCCACAGGGCGGTCTTGTGGCGATGCCTGCACCCAGTTTGCCCATACATACCGGCTAGAGGAACCTATCTCTTTGCTCCCTGTGTTCTGTATGTTTGGACGTTCCGGGATGCTGTAATAATGGTACGCATAACCCCAACCGGAATCTCCGGCACATCCTCTCGACTTTACCCTTACAATGCGGCAGAATGTCATACTCTGTGTTGGGGAACCATCCTCTGTTATTTCCCATGTACCAGAAGCCCCTGTATAAGCCGAATTGGCAAAGCGAGCGTTCGCAATGGCGCCCTTATAGTTTGCCATTAATGCAGTCTGTACCTGTGTTTTTGCGAAATGTCTCGCATCATTCGCCTCGTATGATGTGCTCCAAGTAAAGGCACCTTTATTTGCGCCAGTATCATCAAGAGAATAAGAAACGGAAGGGGCATTTGGTGCATAAATGGTAAATGTCTTTGTGGAATGTGCGGCTGTATAGGTATGCTTTTTATCACTTTTTGTTTTGCCCTTTACCTTAAACTCTATCGCATTTAATAATTTTGATGAGACAGGATAATAATTTTTTGCATCAAGTGCTACTGTTTTTTTGGTTGCTGATTTTCCCACATCTATTTTCTTCCACTTTGTCCAATCCCATTTGGATGCACCGGCGTTTTTTGTATGTAGACGATACCACAGCCACTGTCCATCCTCATATTTTTTCGCCGGTATTTTCCAAGATATTGTAAATTTCAGATTGTCTCTCGATATAGACAGACCACTGGGAGCAGCAGATTTTTTATTTTTCTTTGCCATTATGCCATTTTCACCTGCCTTCTAAGCTCACTTGCCATCCTTCTTCCCCATTCTTCTGGGTTATCTGCACCGTTTACAGTTACATTAATAGTTACATCATTTTTCGTTCCCTGTGTTGCCTCTTTGATATCGCTCATTAACCTACTACGACCGTACAGCATCTCGTCTCCTGCTTCTCCTGCTCCAAACAATGTGGCGTCAGAAAATACATACGGGCTTTCCATAGCCTTTTTATACCAGCTAATGTGGAATGATGGTAGTGAGCCCTTTCCGCCAATACCGAACGGAGCTTTTCCGCCGGAAACACTCAGGTGCGGTAGGTTTAGGTGCGGAAGAGACCAGCTAAACTTTAAGGCATTCTTAAACCGTCCAGGGAAGCTTTTTACAAGGGATACTGCCTTAGTAAAGATGCTCTTTACAGCTGACGGTATCTTAGTAAACGCCCCTTTAACAGCGGATAAAATGCCGTTGCCCTTAAACGCCCCTTTGAATCCGTTTACGGCATTTTTAGCAGCAGTCTTTAAGAGCGATGGGAGATTTTTGACCCCTTTTATTATGCCAGTAACAATGTTTTTACCAAGCGAAAACCAGTTGAACGCTGTAAATATACTTACAATGGCTGTGATAATTTTAGGCAAATTAGCAATTAACAACGGAATCGCACGAACTAGGCCAATCGCTAAATTTGTTATGATCGTTACTCCTGTCGCAAGGATTTTTGGCGCGTTATCGTTAATGATACCGGCTAAATTTGTTATGATCGTAGGTACATATGCAATCAATACAGGGATAGAGTTAATCAACCCTTGCGCGATATTTTGGATAAGAGCCAAACCTGCATTTATTAGTTTTCCTGCATTGCTTCTCAGTGATTCCGTAAATTGCGTCAACATCAGCAACGCCTGTCCTAAAAAGGTTGGGATGCCCTGAGTCATGCCGCTGGCAATAGTCGTCAGCAAATTAACTCCGACCGAAGTAAATACATTTAGTCCTACGGAAATCGTAGAGGCGAGATTATTTAACAGTTGGCCGACAGCAGTTGTAATACTGCCAGAATTTTGAGTAACACTCGAAATTAAACCGTTTATGAGGTCGCCGCCGATTTTTGTCAGCCCCGGCAACTGACCACTAAAATTAATCGCATCTTGCGCCAGTTTGGAAAAAGCGCCGCTTATGCCGCCGGATTCCATCGCCTCAGCTAATCCACTAACCTCGCTTGTTACACCCTTGATGGCACCACGGATAGCGCCCGAAAAAGTATTGTAAAAACCCAGTTCTAAGCCCTCTGTAGCACTAGATAGCAAGGTTATATCACCTTTTAGATTGTCTAGCTGTGTAGCCGCTTGCTGTGCCGCGGAGCCGGAAGAATCCTGTATTCCTTTCCAAAATTTTTGCACGGTCGCATCACTTGATGCGGTCATTTTGTTAAATGCCTGTAAACCTTGTGTTGTAAAAATTGTAGCAAGAGCATTGTTTTTTTGTTCCGCTGTCATACCCTGTAAAGAGCCATTAAGCTCGTCTACGAGGTCGTTAAAATCTTTTGCTTCGCCGTTTGATTTATAGGCAGATACCCCTAACTGGTCTAAAGCTTTTGATGCATTATCAGTCGGAGTATATAAGTCTGCCATTGCCCTATTTAACGCCGTAGATGCCTCGGAGCCTGTCACGTTCTGCTCTGCTAGGCGGAGTAGGGAAAGTGTGGCACTGTCCGCCGATTGACCGTAGTTTTTTGCCGTGGCGGCAGAACCGGAAAAGGCTTCTCCAAGTCCCCTTACGTTTGTATTCGCAAGAGTAGCACCCTTTGCCATTAAATCGGCATAATAAGATGCGTTGCCCATCGAATCGCCAAAACCCTTTACGGCTCCGGCAGTATATGATGCCGATTCTTCTAGACTCATAGCACCGGCAGAAGCAAGGTTAAGTACCGTTCCGATGCCACTAATCTGCTCATCCGCTGACAAGCCGGCTTGGGCAAGAATGTTCATGCCTTCGGCCGCTTCCGTTGCGGTGTACTTTGTTGTGCGCCCCATTTCCTCAGCTTTGGCTTTGACGTTTTCTATTTTGTCCACGGTTGTTCCCATAGTAGCTGCTACCTGAGACATCGCGGTATCAAAATTCATTCCGGAATCTATGGACGTTTTTGTAAATGCAACGGCGGCGGCAGACCCAGCCGCCATAGCTGTTTTAGCCACCTTCCCGACTGTTTTAAATGCCCCGCCGATTTTTGATGTGGACGAGCTGGCGTTACCTTCTGCGTCTTTCAACCCCTGCTTATATGCGGTGTCTTTGATTGCCAGAGTGACAAACAACTCCATTACATTCAATTATTCCACCACCAATCCGGCTCTTTTAATGACGTCCGCGGCTATTTCTTCGCCAGTCTTTGTTACTGTTTGTTTTTTGTTATTATCAATTAAATCAAAAAACGATACATAGAGATATTTCCCGCCGAACGCCTGCGAAATACTTTCGGTTACATATTTCAGCCCATCGGCCATGTATCGCTTGTAAATTAATTCCTCTGTATCGTCTAAAATCTTAGCTTTGACATACAGCAGGAAGCCTTTTACGCTTTTTCCTCTGTATTCTCCTGCGCATCTCCAAAGTGTCCGTCTGTTGCGCCTGTTGGCACTGAGAAAAAAAGCTGACGTACCTCCGGTTCGTTGACAAGGTCAACCATACCCTTGATAACATCCATTAATTTGTGCTTTTTCTTGTATTCCTCGACTGTCTGTAATTCAAACGCCGCTAAGATTCCGATTACATCATCTTTGTGTGTTTTTAACAGTCTAGGGGCTGTTTTGGCGCCCCTAGCAAAGACTTTGATATATTTCTCGCCTTCCCGCGGCACAAGTTCCTGGCACAGCTTAAGCGCGTCATCATCGTCTGCGATGTTGCCGATGCATTCGAGAGAATTTGCGATTGCTTCTAAACCCTGTTCTGCTGTTAAATCTGATAATTTCATGCTTTACCTCCTACGCCGCTTCGCCTGTTTTGATATAGACCTCGTAAGGTACTGTCTCTGCGTTCTTAATGCTATAATGTCCTGTGTATTCGAAATCAAAATTTCCTTTGGATTTATCATCTGATTTAATTTTAAATCCGCCCGTTGAGAGGGCGTTCATAATTTTAATCGCGATAAATCCGGCGGAATCTCCGGAATTTTCGTCCGAATAGTCACCGATCCACCAAATATCCTTAAAATCTTCTGCCTTTAAATCTGCTCTTGGTGTTACTTTGTTTCCTGCTACATCTGCTGCCGCCATAAAACTTTTGGCCTGTGCGGTATCCATTGTAACGGCTGTGCCTGATAATTTTACCTCAATAGATTCGATCTCCTTGAGTTCCATCGTGTTTTTAGGCACGTTGTCAATATCTTCCCCGAAATCCGTAAAGGATGGCTCCGCGCTAAAGCTACAACCACCACTGGTTGCCATGAGAATATTAGTTGTTGTTATAGCGCCCGTTTCTGGCTCAAAAGCTGACGCAATAATGCCGGCGTTAATCTGTATTTTTTTAAAAAGGTCAGAAGGAACCTGCGTATACTTCATTTACTCACCTCGTTAAATAGTTATAAATTGCATAGTTATTACTGTGTATCTGCGTACTATCGACGAGTCGGCTTCATCGACCAAAGGAGTCCACGGCTGGTCCTGCGACAGGAAAATAAATCCGCCATCGCATTTTACCGTGGTGCCCCCTTGCAATTTGTCGCTGATTTCTTTTGCCTTTTTGTTTGGGACTGCCTCAGATTCTGTGTGATACCAGACATTTACAGCGCTGGCGGCGGCCGCACCTGTCCACCAATTTGCTATAATCGGCTCATATGTGATAAAAGGAAATGCGGTATCTTTCGGCACCCTGTTAGACGGATATGCAGTTATGCCGAAAGACGACCAAAATTGATACAGTGCCGCTGTTGGAGTCATGACGTTAACTCCCACTTCTCCGCCATGACCTGTGCTATGTCTAAATTAGACGACGCAGGGGTTTCTTTTTCTCCTGCATTTGATGTAACTCTAAAAATTTTTCCGTCTTTTGTTTTTAATACATCATGATAGCCTAGTTTTACTGTTTTAGCTGTAGTAATTGTATATGTTGCTGTTACACCCTCTTTTTCCGCCACTCTGGCAGACATGGAGGTGTCGCGGACAATGGCCGCCTGTATTTTAGCACCCTCGACCCACTCAGTGATAAATCCACCCTCGCCGTCAGAAGTACGCTTTTTATCCATGAGTATGCAATCTTGTAAAAATTCATTGATTAAACTCATGCCATTTTCCTCCATGGGTTTAGGCGCGCCCTAAAGGCATCTTGCCATGTGTAGGTCTCGCCCTTGCTATTTGTTGCTCTGCTGTACGAATAGCCGCCAAATGACTCCGACTGATACGCTCCTAAATTGCCGTTTTTCGCTTGCCACTCGCTGATTTCGTCCACCAGTGACAAAAACGGTTTAGGGATAGCCAGTGGAACCACTACGCCGTCAAACGTCTCCTCCTGTAACGGGGCAGTATCGCCTTTGTGATACTGATAAACCCCGTCATTAAATATAGAGCCGCTGATTAAATAGTATTGCCCATCCTGTAAAGGGAGGCGAATCGCGGTGTCAGAATAACGTAGGTCTTTGGCATCTGCTGTTACATCTGTATGAGTGTCAAAAATCCATTCCCCGATCGTTATTTTGCCTGTGATTGCCGCCCCCTTGACCGGAAAGAAATTGTGAATGTGGTTCATGATTTCATAAAGCACTCAATCAACCCCTTTTATTTTCCACTTAAACTTGATACTTCCGGAATAGTTTCTGTAGTTCCAACGGTAACTACACAAACACCGTCAAGGTATTCTGCCCACAGTTTCATGCCCATAATGGCGTATGTTTCGCCTGTGGCGTTTGTATAGTTGCCGCCTGCGTGGAATCCAATCAGATTTGTTTCGCCAGATGTTGTGTAATCCAGGCCAAGCTTTTTAAAATCACTGTCGCCGGGGTCAATATAATATAAATCAATATTTTCCACCGGTGTTGCGATGACGGTTTTTGCCGGAATATAGTCGTCAGGGAGGAGGAACAGCGTGGAGAAACCGAAGAAATCTTTAATATACTGCAAACCAAACATTGTCTGGACGGTAATCTCTTTGTCACCTAACCAGTCATAAAAATCCATTACGTTCGCAAAGCCTACGACTTCGGTTACATTCCTGTTCATTCCTGCGAATTTATTGAGTACAGCACCTTTTGCGATCGCAAGTGCTTTCTGCCATTTTTTCTGTGTTCCTTTTAATGTTCCTGTTTTTAAAAATGTGTAAAAATCTTTTAAAACCTTGTTCTGCAGCTCAACCATAAAGGCATCATCTGTTTTTTCAATTGCGACCGTTGCGCCCCATTTTGCCACAGACTCAAGAGTTAAAGATTTAGCGTATTTTTCTACAACAATATCTTCTCTCTTGCTTTCCACAACTTTAAACTGCGTAAAAGGGATTGCCTCACCCTCACCTACGCTTGCGCCGCCCTGTAAGGCCTCATCTTTCATCTGTGCTTCGTAGGTTACTAAGCTAGTGCCCGGCTCTTTTCTAATAGGTCTAAAGATTCCCAAGATGGTTCTTAATGCATCCCAGTTTTTTTCAAATTGTGTTACAAAATCAATTTCTCTCGCTTTGAGAGCGCTATCTGTATTTAATACAGTACTAGTGGTTATTCCTGGCATTGTCTACTCCTTTCAAAATCCAAAAAGTTCGTGATTTTCCGCAATCGCTTTCTGACGTTCGCCTGCATCTTTAATTTCCATGATTTCTTTCTTGGTCATTTTCCCCGGTTCTCCTCCCGGTGGGTTTGATACATTAGCGCCTTGAGTCGTTTCGGTTGTAATATAGTCGGCATACGCTTCTTTGATGCCTTTTTCTACTTCTGCTGCATTCTCAAATTTGCCGTCAGTTCCGATTTTTAAATTATCAATAGTCTCTTTTGATGCTTTTAATGCAAGGTTAATTACTTTACTGGACACGCCGGACTCCTCAAGCATCTTCTTATACGCGACTTCTTTCGCGCTGTAGGACGCTTTCTTGTCCTGTTCGGCTTTGTAGCTCTCAAAACCTGCGTGTTCTTTCTCATACTTGCCTTTCCAGTCGTCCTTTTCGTAGTCCTCCAATTTCTTCTGAAGGTCTGGGACTTTCTCTGCGTCCTCTTTGTATTTAGTGATCTCGCCTTTTAAACCTGTAACGGTTGCAGAGTGCTCCTCGATAATCGCGGAAACCTGTTCATCTGTAAGTGTCATGCTCTTTAAAAAAGCTCTTGTTAATGCCATTTGATTACTCCTTTTCTTCGAGGGATTTCTTTCCCTAAATGACTTTATATGTAAATCGCAGTACTTCGCGATTACTTTCTAAATGTTTTTGCGGCTTTAAGGGATTTTGCCCCAAATTTGCCGTCAATTTTTAATTTACATTTCGACTGGAAAATACTAACTGCATCTTCTGTCTTTTCTCCATATTTGCCGTCAGTATCTAATTTCGAGCCGATAGCCCAGTTTAAAAACTTCTGCATTTTCTCAATTTCTTCCCTTGTGTTTTTTAACACTGTAATGCCATCTAAAAACGTGTAATAGCCTCGTGGTGGCAATTTGGGGAATTTCCCGGTGTATTTAACCTTTTCGGCTGTTTCTTCCTTCTGTGCCGCCGCTGGAAAGTCGTGATATAAAATATTTAAATCAAACTTGCCGCCGTTGCCGGTTGAAACCTTAGCCGGAAACGTGCCAGAGCTGGTATACTGCCATGCCATGAGATCAGGCACGTTTGTAGGCTTATAGGATTTGTTCGGTGTTGCCTTAAATGCCATGCGGTTATAGCCTTTGTAATAACGTGCAATCCACCAGTTTTTACACTTGACCTTGTTTTTATTAATATGCTCTGAAAAATACGACATCCCAGTGTAAACGCCAAATTTATAGCCTCTTGACTCAACGACAGTCTGTGCCGCATTAATAATCTCAGCAATTTTTACCTCACTCAGTCTTGCCTGCACTTTGTCCTCAATATCAAACCAGACGCCGTATTTAAAATGCTTTTTGCTGATCTTGTCGAGAATGTCACACACAAGCTCCATGTCCGACTTAGCTTTTGCCGTTGTGGTTGCGTATGTGTAGTTGTATACGCCCCATGGGATGCCCAACTCCTCGCATTTTTTGTAGTTTGCCTCAAACTTCTTGTCTTTGCCTAAATCTTTGCGGATAATCTTAATGATTGCACCATCGCAACCGTATTTCTTTACTTTCTTCCAGTCGATTGTGCCGTTGTATACCGACACGTCAATAATTTTCTTCTGCGTCATTCCCTCACCCTTTCCATCTCAACACATATAAAATCTTCTGTTTTCCGTTGATGATTCTGTGTATCTTTTTGTATGTTCCGCCTGCTTTTCCTGTGTTAGTGCTAGCCTTTCCGGCATCCCACCACACCATTTTATTGCTCTCGTTTATCCCTGCGAAAATATTGGTATGTAGACGGTAAAAGCAAATGTCTCCCGGTTTTAATTTGTTTTTATAATCCCGGGGTAATTTATTTACTTTTATCAATCTATATCGTTTTGATACAGCCGCTTTTGTTCCTGTGCCCTTATAGACAACTGCTCCGTTCCTGTTGCAATAAAACAGTTGCCCCGGTTTGAGGATGCCTAATTGCTGTAGGCAATAGCATACAAATGACGCACAGTTGCTTACCTTTTTCTTCTTTGCGCCTGCCCAGCTATTCGCCACGCCCTGAGAGTATTTAAATTTTTTATCAGTAAAATACTCTGCCGTTTCTCTTGCCTTGACGAGCAAAGACAATCTGTTCATTATCCCATCGCTCCTTTTAATTCGTCTGCAATGATTGCTGTGTATTCTTTTGCGTAATTTGCCGCCGCTGGTTTTAAATACGGCTGCGCCCTCTGACCGTTTGTGATATGCCACCGTCCTTTATCATCCTGATAAGTCCATGGAGTCTTTCGCCCTCCCTTGTAATACACGCCAGTTCCCAGCTCTACATAGGCAGCATATTCTTCGTTACTGCCTATTGTCTCTGTGAGATTCTCTAAGTCGGTCTGGTGCGTAATACTGTTTCTCAACGCGCCTGTATCGACCGGGCAAAGGTCTTTTGCGTGCCCTTCTGCGGCGGCTCCTGCCTGTTCTAACGCTCTTGCAAGTGCCATGGTAGTTTTTAAAATTACCTCATCTACATGGCTTACAACATCAATATCCGCCATTATATTCGCCCCCTTTGCGTTGCTAACCATTCGTAATAGGTCATGTCTTCTACAACTTCGTTTCTGCCTGTTTCCAAATTCTTAACGCGTATCATTCGCGGTTGTGCCAGTTCGGCGGGCAGCGCAGTTCGTTGCGTGCATCGACAGTTATAAACCTCCGCCGGGATTCCGCTTGGGTCTCCCGGATACATAAGACCATTTGAGTAAGCCATGTTAAACGGTACTTCTTCGCCATCTATCGCCCTGTGGCTGTCTCGTGTCCTCAAGTCCTTCGTTGCTGTCCAGTGTTTCACCACATCAATTCCCATCTGGTAGGCTTCCTCGTATGCCGCCTGTCTGCCCCCATTCTGTGCCCCTGTAAACGCTGTGCGGGCGTTTCGGATTGCGGCAGTATGATTCATGCCTGTAACGTCTTGGAATCGCCCTGCGAGCTTTTTTATGCTGTCACCCTGTAATATTCCTTGCAGTAGTGCATTTTGCAATTTCTTCTTGTTCCAATGCACATCCTTGCTTTTTAATACCCTACGCGGCGGGAGAATTTTTTGTTTTCTGACCGTCAGCCGCTTAACTGTATGCTCATCAACCAAATTAAATGCAATATCTCCAATCTCCTTTATCTGTTTATCAGGCGTAAGAAATTTAATCATGTACGCCTCAAAGTTATGGTTAAGGGCAATCACAAGAGGAGTCTTCTCGTTGATGTACGCCGCGGCAATCTGGTTTGATTCCGTCAGTCTCCGAGCCATGTCCTCGCGCAGTGCTTCCCACCTCTGTCCTCTGCCATACTGGTTCATCAGCCATGCTTCAAATTCTTTCTTGCTGTACTTTCCTGCCTGATATGCCGCGTATTCTTTGGCGTACCGGCTAGAAAACTGTTTAAAATAATTTCTCGCTTTGCTGTCAAGCTCTTTTCCAGCTTGCTTATATACGTCTGCCAGCCGTTTTTCTAACTTTTGCAGTTCCTGCTCTGTCCACTTGTCGGATGGATACATGGTTATTCATCCCCTTCCGGGTTATCTTCCGGCATATCTGGTTCAGGTGGCTCTGTGTAGCGGCTATATGATTCTTCGTCTAATTTTGCAAGGATGTCCGGCACTTCTTCCGGTGCAACAAACGGTAATTTTTTCAGGATGGTTTCTTCATCCAGATAATTAGCTGCCTCAAGAATCATGTCTGTACGCTCTTTTTCGTTGCTGATTCTGTTCCGCTTAAATTGTGGCTCGTCGTCAATCCCTGCAAGCTCCAGAATCTTCTCAATCGCGTCGCCCACAAAGTACTCAAAATCATCCGCATTATCGTCTAGTGGTTGATATGCCGCATCGATATGGTCGTTTGTTGCTCCGGCGGCTATGGCGTGTACATCCAACGCCCCGAAGTCCTCATAAATTTCTGACCGCATTTGCGTGAGAAACTCTTTTCTAGCGGTATACGGCGGCTCTTGTGTGTATGCCTGCACCTGCCCCTCCTCGGCCTTTGCGATATGCTGAAACTTGAGCCGATCTCTAAACTCTGCCAGCTCGTCGTCTGTCATGCCATCGGCGTTAGAGATGAGCCAATACATCTGTGCACAGTCGTCTAAATCATTAGCAAAGCCACTTTGCACCGCGTCGTAGGCGTCAATCTTTGACTGCATCCCCCTCAGAGTACTTATATGCCTTTTGTTGCCAAACATTGGTACAATGGGGAGGCTGCTATAGTTTTCTTCTCCGATAATTTCGGGCTCCAGATTGTTCGCAACCTCAACTCTTTGCCTGTACGCCCGTTTGGGAGCGGTCTCTTTTAATTCTCCAAATTTGCTTTCTGCGCTGTAGGTTGTATAGCCATCTATTTCGTATAGCACAACCTTAAACGGCTTCTGTTCGTCCAGTTGCCAGAATCTTATGCCTGCCATCAATGCCCCTGTGTCCTCATCCCACATCGGGGCGAACTGTGTGAGGGGAAATTCATGCACGTGGTCCACATTCCAAAAAAGGAAAGATTGACCGTGAATCAATGCGTTGTAAGCCGCCTCCTTAATCCGTCTGTCGAATTGTTTGCCTAGCTTGTCTTTTTTAATGCTCATATCGTTAAAAAAGACGCCGTTTCCTAGGCTGTACGAACAGCGTTGTGTATTTAATTTGTGAAAGAAATTAGAGCATATCTGTGCGTTAGACGAAAAATTATCTATCTTTTTTTGACCTAATAGAGTGTAATAGATGCGCTGGAACTGTAAAATAGTCTCATTTTCCTGTGCGTCATACTTGTCCGCTTTTAACGCCTCTTTATATGCCCCTGTGCTCTCATGGAATTTTATAAACTGATTTATAAATTGCCCTTTGTCTTTTGCGGCAACAAAATCTTGATATGATAGATACATTGTTATCACCCTAGAATTGATTTGTATTGTCTTGATTGACTGCGCTTGACGAGTTTTTTTGTTTTTACAAAATACCTGATAGCGTCCATTGCGTGGTCTGACTGTTTTATAACTACATCCCTGCCTTTGTCGGCCGCCGCTGGGTCCCATGCGTAGATACCAAACTCCTCGATCGTGTGTGTGCAAGACGGGTCAAACGATAATTTGTCTTGTGTCAACATCGTCTCAACGTCTGCTATCCCATCGTTAACAGTGTTATCTGCTTTTTTGACTTTATGCCCTTTGCTACGTAACTCCACGATGAGAGCGGTGGCGGATGGGTCAACGATCACTAAATCATCTTTCTGCCCGCTTAGCGTGTCCTCTAGTCCTTTTACTAGCGCACTGACTGTCTTCATGCGGTTGTTCTCCCTGCCTGAATAGTAGTACTCTTTTATGCAGTGCCAGTTGCCGGTATCTACTCTTTTCTGCCAGATCAAGAAGACGGTAGGGTTCTGCATACCAAAATCACTGCTCACAATTATCTCTCCGCTGGTCTTTGCCTTACAGACGTGCCTTTGCTCTGAAAACATATCGTACACAGGCCCTTCTGCCACTGCCCATTTGCCCAGTATGTAGCGTTGGTACCTGTGCGTCCCTGAGTACTCTTTTATCAACTCGTCCACTACCGCCGGAGGCAGGCAGCCATCATGTATGTTGTACGCCTGTTGGAATATATCGGCATCGGAATCTATAAATCCTTTAAACCAGTGCTTTGGCCCCGCCGGGTTGCACGTACCGTCAAAGTGACTGTGTGACGTTCTGAGACGAGATTTTAACATCTCAAACACTTCTTGATTCCACGTCGTCACCTCGTCGCCATAAGCATACTCAATTGTCGCTCCCTGTATCCTTGCAACGTGCTTCTTGTTATCGGCACCTAATGCATATACTTTTTTGCCAAATAGCTGTACTGTGTTGTCACTGCGTATTTCGCCAACTAACTCCTCACCCCATATCTCTCTCATAGGGTCAAGTATGTTTCGCTGTAACGTGCCTCTGGTGTTTCCCAGCATCACAGCAAGCCCCAGTCCTTTTAGATGTGTCAGGCGTTGAGGAATTACGACTGCGTAGTCAACAAAGGATTTCCCGGAGCCTGTCGCCCCGGTCTTTACGTTCCAACGGCGGTTACAGCCTTGCAGGTATTCTGCCTGTTTGCTAGTCAATGGCACTATCGACACCCCCAAGGATTTCAATAGCTTTCGCCAGTGCTTTATCACTTGCACTCTCTGACTGTGGCTTATCACGCCATTGTTCTGGTTTTCTGTTCTTTAGCCAGAATATTTGTGCTGTCGTATCTGGCGCAACGTGCTTCTTTGTTACTTTTCGCTCCGTCATTACTCCGCCTTCGTACTTTTCACTCGTCTCCTCGTAGCTATACCCCAGTGCCCGTTGTAATAGGCTTTTTTCCACCTGCCTGTCCACAACATCTTTCCCCTTTTTTAAGGCATCGGCTAAAATTGGGAATTTTTTCTTCCATGTATACAAGGTATCTGGATTAATACCGATGTTTGCCGCGATCTCTTTGTCTGTGCATCCATCTCGTGCCCATCCCTCTATCTTAAACAACCCTTCTTGGGTCAGCCACTCCTGGTATTTACTTATCCCATTTTGGGGTCACCTCCTAAATACAACCATAACCCCGTAATGGATTGTTTACGGGGTTATATGAAAGGAAAGAAAATATGAAAAAAATCGTTTACATCAGTTGCATAATGCAACCAAATACAAGCATAAGGAATTGCACCTTAACAGCCGCCGGGGTAAGACTAATAAGCGGCTGGTCTCTAAACACTTGTAGACCCCGCAACCTGTATGGGACACAAGGCACCGTGGGATAGGTGTCTTATGTACTCTCTTTTACGCGGGTGAGAGTTTACACTTTTACCACAAAAAGATAGAGGAGGTTATGTCTCACAAAAAGTTACCAGTACTCGTCCGTACAAGTGTATTGTACGACATCTTTTAAGCCATGTTAGACAAACATAAAAAAGAGAGGGAGATAATTCTCCCTCTCTAATATCCCGCATATTTCCCAGCCAAATTGGCGAAAGCACTAAGCCATCTGCGTATAGTCATTTCTGCATATCCAAGCTTATCCGCCGCCCCTGCTATCGTGTATCTGTCCTCAAAATATACCAGCTGTACAGCTTTCATTCTGTCCTCACCGTTGTCCATGCCCTCTGTCTGCCTTATCGCCTTGTTAATAGCGTACATCCATAGGGCTGACTGAGCTGTATTTTCTGCAATCAGTTTGTCTGGGTATTTTTTTACCTGCTTTACTGCGTGCCCATACCAGTCGTGTTTGGGATTGCTCAATTTTCTTACCTCCGCGTAATCATCGCTAATATCATCATTACTGCTGCATAAATCTTATCTTCTTTTTCTTCTGCCGCCATCCATTCCAACAAAGCAATCGCTGCCCATATTATGGCTATCACGTTACTTATCACGTTATTTACTGTACTCATATTAGCTCTCCTATCTCAGTATTATACTTAATGCTTGTTTTATCCATCTTTTTCGCCTAATTTTTCTGCAATGGCTCTTATTACATTTACAGTTACGCCGTTTCCTGCTTGCTTATATAATTGACTATCAGAATTAACAAACTCTGCTTTTTTAAAATAGTCATCTGTCCAACCTTGCAGCCTAAAGCATTCTTTCGGTGTCAGCCTTCTAATAGCTATGTAGCATTGGTATTTTTCGTACCAGACTGCATATACGGTCAACTCTTCTGAAACTTGCACAAAAATCCCTTGATTGCAACTGGTATCTAATATATTTGCAATATCACGTCCAACTCGCCCTCTTCTTGTTTTACTTCCTGGAACTGATAAATTCACGCTATCAATGCCTACTCTACACTCGGAATAGCCTTGCTTTGTTGCTTCGACTACTTTTCTGCCCTGCGGATCAATAACTCCAATCGGTTCGATCGCCACTCCGTGTCTACCCTGTCCAGTAAGTGTAAACATCGGCTCACCGTCTTCTTTGAACCTTCTTCCGTTCTGACGTTTCTCTGCCCTGTCTGGTGTTAAGACTGGAATTGCAATACCACTATTTTGCGCTTTATACGTTCCGCATCCTTTTTGGTATCTCGCTTGCAAGCATCTGGCAATGCTAGTTGTTTCTGTTCCACTGTTGCACAAATCTATAAAACACGGCAATGCTACATGATGCCCTCGCCCACCACCTTGACCAGTATCAAGAGTTTCTGTAATTCCATCAGGTGCAAATACCTGCGTATTTTTTCTGTATCCGTCTTTGTGATCAATTATTTGAATACTATTTTCTCCGTCTGTTCTTTCGACAGGAAATACTTTTGCGGTACTTCTCCCTCTAAGATGTCCGATAATGAAGCACCTTTCTCTGTTCTGTGGCACTCCAAAATCTTTGGAGTTGAGCACCTGCCATTCTGCATCATACCCCCTCTGCTCCATTTCAATGAGCAGTCTGGCGAAATCCCATCCTCCATTAACACTAAGCAAATTCTTAACGTTCTCAACGAAAAGGTAAGTGGGTCTATTTTCTTCTTCGAGTTGTCCGATAAGGTACATAACTCTAAAAAACAAGCTTGAACGGTTCCCTTGAAATCCAAGCTGTTTTCCTGCAACTGAGATGTCTTGGCACGGGAATCCGAAACACCAGCAATCTGCTCTTGGAATGTCTCCGGCATATACTCTTCTAATGTCATTTGCGTACCACTCTCCATTTCTGTATTCCTCCTTTAGTATTTCTTTTTGTCGCTGTTTCAACGGCATTTTATTTAAACGTTCTCTTTGCTCTAATGTAAGCAGGTGCATTGATGTGTAACTTGCGGTTGCAAATTTATCAAATTCGCAAAACCCGACGCATTCATGCCCCGCTAATTCCATGCCTCTGCGGAACCCTCCGATTCCGGCAAACAAATCAATAAACTTCATTTTCTCTCCTCTTAAATATGCTCATGCGGTTCGACCGGTTCCCAGTGTTTTTCAGCCTCCTGCTCAATCAATCGGTTATACTGCTCCACAAATTCGTCCTCGCTTATTTCACCCTGCATGAATTTTTCTGATATGATCATGTAGGTGTCTGGTTTTGTTGCGCCATCATCTTTGCAAGATACCATTTCTTCATCTCTTTCTCTTTTTCTATCTGCATTTCGGTAAGTTCTATTTCATTATCCACCGCCTTGACTGCATTTACAACATACCTCTGTTCTTCCTCCTTTTCGTGCCAGTCAAGTACGAAATGTTTTAATGTTTCAAATTGTAAATTAATTGTTGTCCGGTATTTTCGCAAAAACTCAGGAAACTTATTGCAGATAGCAATGTGCAAGTAATCCGCGCAAATTCCTTCGTTTGGTTCAAACACTGCGTATCTTGTATCCAGTGTATTGTCATTTTTTAATTGGCCTACATACTCATCCGCAGCACTTAATTTTACATAGCAACTCCCTGCCGTATATATTTTTCCAGCCACCGCACGTTCTACTTTGCATATCTCAAAAATATTGACTTTTTTACATTGCATTTTCATAATCCTCTAATGTCATTTGCCTGAAAGTATTTCTTGTATTCTGCGGCTTCAGCAATTTTCTATGTTCTTTCATAACGTTCATATCCCCCTTGCTACCTACCAGTTCCCCCAGCATTTCGTACAGTTCTTTTCTAGTTTTCCTCTCTTCATTTTCAATTTTTTGCAGTTCTTTAAGAATCGCTTCCGCGTCTGGTAGAGGCTCTGGTTCAAACATATCTACATATCTTGGGATATTTAGATTGTAATCATTATATTTTATTTCCTGATAAGATGCTACGTAAGCATATTTTTCTGCATCTTTACGTGTAAAAAAAGCATCGGCGACATCTCTTATCTGCTCCTGCGACATGTCGTTTTGTGCTGATTTCTTTTCAAATCGTCTTGATGCGTCAATGAAAAGAATATCTGGGGAATTTTTTTCTAAAATTAGTAAAAATACTGGGATTGCTGTATTTAAAAATAACTTATCCGGTAATCCAATTACAGCACTAATCCAGTGCTCTTTAACAAGCCATTCTCTAATTTTTCCTTCTGCCGCTCCTCGAAAAAGGACACCATGCGGAAGTATCGCAATCAGTCGTCCATCATCTTTTAAATGTTGTACACCGCGCAGTATAAATCCGTAATCGGCTTTGCTTTTCGGAATTTTATGTCCCATGATTGGCATCTCGTCCGCTTCTGGGAATTTCATAGAGTATGGTGGATTCATAATTACATTATCAAAGCATCCCATTTCTTCCGGTTCTACTTGTTTTGGGATACTTATATCATTATTTTTTTCTAAATGATATGTTTGCATTATATTTCCCCGTAAACAATCCGCCCGGCTAATACTTCCTTCCAATCCATCAATGCAGGCATCTAGCAAGGCAAATGGAATCGTACGCTCACTAAATTCCTGTTCGCATATTTTTATGCCATGCTCTTTTGCGGCTGCCTTGCTTAATGCTCCCGTTCCAGAGCACATATCCAGTACACTGCCCGGCTTCATCATTTTTGCGACCATGGCGCAGATGCAATCCGGTGTAAAATCCTGTTTTAAAGTTTTTCTGTCTCCCTGCTCTTGCTGGAATATATCCCGGATGTCATCGTGCGTACTTTTTTTCACTAGCCTTATGATACTTTCTGCATTATCAGACAGTAATGCATCCATAATTGCATCTGGAAGCTTATATGATTCGGATACATGAAATATATCAAGTAAGGTTCTCTTCGAGTCCATAAAACCACTCCTTTCTTGCACGTTTCAATTTATCTATTCCCCCTTATTCTTCCGCACGCTTTCGTCCACTCCCTCGCAAATCTCTTTTCCGCCAAGTCGCTTGGGAAAAACTTTGTTTTTTTATTTTTGTATCCTCTGTTTCTCAACTCCCTTTCTACGGCTTCAATTTTCCCCCTCGATTTGGGTGTTTTGCGTAGTTCGGTCATTGCTTCCCTTAACTCTTGTTCTGTGCATCCCATCAGAAATGCGGCTCGGTCAAGGCTTGGTATTTCATATAGTTTTTTCGCTATTTTGTTTTGTATTTTGTCAAAATCTTCGTCTTTCAGCCCGTATGGCATTTTCTTTCCTTTCCCCTCCGGAATAAATCCGGAGGAATCAATGGCATATAGCTCCTCATGGAACCGTTAACGTGTTGCGTGTAATATGTATCTATCCTTAACCCTTGGAGGGTGTCCAGCTTTTCCATCTGCATGGTACAATGTTTAGCAAACTGCATACATATTCTTCTGCAAAAATACAGTTTTCGCAATATTCATGCTGGTTGCAATATTTTTTGAGTGTCTCCGCCGCTTTTCTTGCTTCTAAGTCTCCTGTTTTTCCCATTACGCCACCTCCCTGATCGTGATACCATACCGTTCAAGCATCAGTTTTCTCTTGATGATATATTCCGGATTTTTTCTTGTGCGCGGGGATTTTACGTCCTCGACAACAATCTTCCCTTCCTTGTCTGTGTAGCGGAAATCTGCTGTATAGGATACAGGGCGTTCTGTGGTGCCATCCTCTCGTTTCTGGCTGCCCACAAGGATGTATCTAGCCTGTCGCTCTAATCCTGTAATTTCCCCCGCTTCTTGCATTGCCGCCAGTTCTAAATAGCGATGCATTTCTCTCTTGCTATCAAACTTCCCATCTTTCGTAAAAATCTTTTTATTTCTAAATTTGTTCACAAGTAATTCCTCCCAAATGTTTTGATAAATTCTTCCCTCGTTCCGTTGTTCTCCTCCCAGTATTTTTGTGCCAGCTCTTTGAGATACCTGTCTAGCGGTCCGTTGGGGTTGCGGTGTACTGCCTCGCCGCCGTTGGTATGATGATTCAAGCACAAATAAACTGTAAAACCATACTTTTCGGCTTGTTTTCTGTTGCTACTGCCATATAAGACGTGATGCCTATGTAAATTTTGGGTTGTTTTGCAGAAAAAACACTCTTTTTTAGTTTGTAGTACGCTATTCATCGCTAGAATCCTCGCTTACGAAATGATATTCCATTAAATCAGCAATCATCAGGTATTCTTTTGCGATTTTCCCGCTTCGTGTTTCTTTTACCTGTTTTCTAAATTCTTCTAAATCCCCATGGAAGCATCCGCAATTAACCATTATTTTTTTATTTTTGCCCCTATAAAAAGTTGTGCAGCGGAATTTTATTCCAAAGCCCTGTACTAATGCATAATCTGCATTGTCGGACACCCATGCATTGTCGGACACCCATGCATTGCCGGAAATCAACGCATCGCCAGACACCCTTGCATTGCCGAACACCAATGCACGGCCAGACACCTTTGCATCGCCGAATACCAATGCATTGCCGGACACCTTTGCATCGCCGGACACCTTTGCATCGCCGAATACCAATGCATTGCCGAACACCTTTGCGTTTCCGAAAACCTCTGCATCGCCGGAAACCCATGCATTGTCGTCTTGCGATACATTTCCCTCTTTCTCTACGTATCCGCCAAGCTCTCCGGCTTTCACGTCTCCAAAATCAATTAATGCCTTAATTCTAAATAATTTTTTCCCAGCTTCGTTTGTAATAGACTCTGTTGTTAATTCAAATTTTTTCATTTCTCTTCTTCCTTTCTTGGGTTCCATTTTCCTAGTATTTGTTCCAATTCTCTTGGTGTTAGCGTTTCGATTCCTAAGTCTTCCGCTTCCTGTATCGTGCCTTTGATTAATTCGCTCATTTCCCGGCTGTCGTAGGTATGTGAACCTCGCATGAGCCTGTAAAACACTACCTCTTTGCCTTTTTCTAGTCGCCGTCCTATCGCAACCGTGTGAACGTCCTCTTTTTTGTACATGATGCTGGTCGGGACGTTGGTTTTTAGAACCGCCACGTCTCCGTCTATCAGCTCCGGCTGTCCGTATCTGCCTATCATCAAATTTTTAGCTTCTGCCTTGCTCGTGCCGACTTTCTCCGCTATTTTGGTGACTAGGACGTGGAAATAGGCGTTTGCCGACAAACTTCTTTTCTTACGGAACGGTTTAATTATTATGGACAGCTTTTCCAGCTTTTTCAGTTCGTCCACACCCTTTATAAACCGCTCCGCCTCGTTGATTTCCAGAGTAACTGTTATCTTTTTGCTAAAATAATCCACTGCTAAGTTTTTTATTTTTCCAGTTAAATCCATGCTATTCCAGTCCTAATTCTTTCATGGCTTCGGCATATTGTTGTTGTGTCGTCTGATACAATGATTTTAAACCTCTTTGACTTGCCCATTCCTTGATCTTGGCTTCCGTCATTCCTTTTTTTTGCATCAGATCATAGAGCCGCTTTGCTTCTTTCTCTGTGATAACCTCGTTGCGTTTATATTCGTCTGTATCCGCATCTTTCGAATCGTCCAGAAGAAACAAGCTGTTTAATGCGTATTTCCTCGCATAGCTCGATGCTGAGCCGGTAACTTGTGCTGCATCCATCTTTTTTTTGCTTTCTTCTTCTCTGGCGTATGCTGTAGTGCAAAAACTGCCCTCACTTTCTATGTCTTTTAAAATTGCTGTCGCCTTTATGTAAAATCGGTTGCCCAGCATAATAACTTCGTCGTTTACGGCTAATATTAAGCCTTCCCTATCCAATAAAGGCTTTACTGCCTCGTAGATGTCCTCTAAGCTCCTGTAACTATAGCCGCCATAATCACTGTATTTACTCTTGGGCACCTTTAATTCTGCTTGAATTTTTTGTAACTTTGTGTAAACATCTCCCATTTTTCTTACCTCACGATCACACTCTTTGAGGTCTCAAGATGTGCCCCTGCAACCTCTTTCCCGGCTTTAATCGCCTTCTTAATCGCTGTCTTGTCCGCCTGTGGCTCTGGAATCCTGATGTATTCCTCTGACAGACTGCCTAAATCGTCAATAGTCACAGACTCGTTGCTCTTGTAGAATACGCTTACTCTTGCCGTTTTGAGCTTTTCTCCGTCAAGAGCATGGGACAGATAGTCTTTACACCTCTGTGCGGCGTTCTCGCAACTTCTGCGGCGTTTCGCAAGCTTTTCTTCCTCCTCTTTGATTGCCTTTGCTTCTGCGGCATAATTCTTTACCGCCAGCGCGATTCCCTCCACTTTTTTGTCTCTCTCGATGTTGAGAGCCTCAAGTTTTTCGAGGTCAATAATTTCTCCTGTCTCCTCGTCTACACAATCCATAATTGTGCTGTCAATCTCGTATAGTGTCATTGCTCTAATTCCTCCTCATATCTCTCGTATTCGTTGTAGCTCGCCGCGCCTCGTTTGATTGCTTTGTGTGCTGTTCTACACTCATATTCCGCCTCAAGGTGCTGTCTTTTTAGGTATTCCCTGACTGGGTCAACGTACCGCTCCGCCATATTTCTCCTCGCTTTCTTCTCCCCATGCCGTTTCAATGCTTTTGCTCAATTCGTTGTAGCCGCGGGCAAAAGCTTCAATTTCTTTCATCCGCAAAACGCCTGTTTTTTGTACCTTGTCTTTAAATAGCTCTAAAATAGCTCTTGCAATCGCCTTGTCCTCGACTGTGATTACAACACTTGCAGGAATCACACCTTTTTTCTCTAAGACGTCCTCATACTCTCTTTTCGCAAAGCCGTTTACGCTAATCATTGTGTTATTCATAACCCAATCTCTCCTTCTTTTCTGCTATCCAATCCCCCAACGCTCCACTACATTGTTCCGGGGGATAATTTTTATTATCCTGCTCTAACCGCCCAACTATTTCTCCCAGTGTGGGTAGTTCCGGCACTGTTTCTTTTCGCTCTATCGCCCCCGCCGCTCTTATCATCTCTCGGAGCTTCGGTGGGTACTTGTCTATCTCCTTTTGTGCTTCTAACGCCGCTCTGTAGCTTCTGAGGAAGTTTGACTGTATGACCGTCTGAAAGTCCGCTGAATCTACTACCGCCCAATCATGGAGCGTCTGTGGCGTTCCTACTGCCTTTTGCAACGTAGGAGGCAGTTTGTCAAATTCCTCTCTGTAGCCGTAAATCCCATTACTGCACGCCTTTGCCACTGTTGCCCACGCTTCCTGCTCGCTCAGGTAGCTGCTTTCTGCCTTGAGCTTACTGGTGCACTCCAAAATGTCTGCCGGTGTCGGCGGAAACTTGCCTGTTGTCATGTACATCTGTGCCGCCACGCTTATCGTCTGATAGTCGTTGTTCTTACCTACTAAGCGGTACCACATGTCTAACGCCTGTTCGTTGGGAACAAATCCCGGAGCCGTGTAAACGGTCTTTAATGCGGCTACAATTTTAGAAAACTCCGAAATCGTCATACATTCCGCCTCCCTCCTGTTCTTTCTGTGCTGCCCAGTGCTGTATATCTCCGTACAGTCGGTCGTTAATGTTCTTCGTGCTGTCGTTACCTGTTTTCAGCTCAAAGAATCCTAACCACTCCTTGTCCAATGACTGGTCTATGATTTTTTTCATCATTCCCAAATCTCCGCCGGACAGCTCGTGTAATTTTTTGAGTAAAGCTTTCAAAGCTCTGTCTGTCCTTACTGGCTTTCTGATTTTTTTACGCATGGCAAGGAATTCCAAAAACTTGCAGTTAAGTTCTTCGTCCTCGAAATACTGTTCTGGCTCCTTCGTGCGCACACTCTCTTTTATTCCTTTAGTACTTGATTCCTTAAGTATTTTATTATTTAAGTATTTTATTCCTTTAGTATTTAATTGCGTTGGATTTTCCTGTATGGGTTTTTCCTGTGTTGGTTTTTCCAATATAGGCTTTTCCTCTTTAGGTTCTTCCAATACAGGTTTTTCCTGTGTTGGCTTTTCGTAAATGTCGTAAACTGTACCGCTTACCTGTCCTTTTTCGTTTCTCTCACGAGTCACTCTCAGGTATCCGAATGTTTTTAACTCTTCTAATGCGGCTCTTACGCCGTCTACGCCGTCTTTATTTAGGTTTGCCAGACCCTTGACTGTAAAGTCCCAGTCTTCTGGCAAACTAAGCATAAGACTCAGTAAGCCTTTTGCTTTTAAAGACATACCCTTTTCTCTAAAATGATAATTCGACATAACGGTGTAGTCTGTCGTTTTATTTATTCTCATTATTGCCATACGTCTACCTCCTATCTTGACAAATTGCCAAGTCTTTTGTAAAATCTAGTTATGTTTTATTTGGCAAGAGCTTAATGGTAGGGCTCTTCCTTTTTTACCTCGTGTTCTACATCGTCTTTATCCGTGTAGAACACTTTGTCATACTCTACACCTTGTTGTCGTCCTAAGAGGGTGTAGAGTAATCTAATAACATACTCTTTTCTTGGAGGCTCATTCATTTTTTTATTCACCTCCTAACTTCCTTTCGGGTATCACAACTATTTTCACGTGCAGTTCCTTAGTGATGCGTTTCAAAGTTTCCGCATTAGGAAATCGCCTGCCTGTTTCGTATTGTCTGATTGTAACTTCGGCTAATCCACATCTTTCAGCCAGTTCTTTCTGAGTGATTCCACGTGCTTTTCTTGCTATTGCAAGCATCCCCCTTATATCTCCTACTTCCATCTTTACACCTCAAATCTCTGTTGACGGTTATACTCGTCAATCTTTAACTTTGTATTTGTTTTCGGCTCCCAGTTATCTACGTAGTCAATAGCTTCCTCATAGCGTTTGCGAGGGATGTTGTTCCGGCTGTTAACTTTAAATCTGTCTTGCAAATCCCTGTTACACTCTGCGAATACAACTTTGCTGATGTATGCATAGGCTTCTGTATTCTTGCCGCCTAATGCATTGAGAACTGCTTTATTGACGTGCTGTCGCAAGGTTTGCTGTTGACCGTAGTCAATCACCATATTACTCTCAAGGTTTTTTATACGGTCTTCGTGGTCTCCATAGCCTGTGGCGAGTAAACCTATCTGCTCCGCTATTGTTGCAGGCTTCTGATAACCACCTGTCTTTCTGATGGACGGAAGAACTTCTCCGGCTACCCAGTCAGTAAAGCGTTCTGCACTTTCTTTACGGCTCTGAAAGATTACTTTGTAAAGATTAAGTTCGTTCACAAAGTTTGCATTTTGTCTCCTGCCTACGCTGTCGATGACCATACCAGTAGTAACCCCATCGGGTTTTAATCTTGATTTGACTCTGCTAGGTTGTTCAAGGTCCAATGCGTGGCAAACATCCGCTAAGCAGAAGTACGGTTCGTCATTAATTATCTGGGTCCGGATTGATCCAAACTCATTGTTTTCGAAGATTTGAATATTTTTCATCTAGTCGCCTTCTTTCTGTTCTTCACATTCCTGCTTCTTATTGCTTGCCATTGCCTCACCCATACCAAGTAAGTAGCCTTTATTAAATTCAGACATGTTAGGAATAGCTTTTGTTATAGCTTCAAGAATCTGTTTTTCTTTTTCTGACATCTTTAACACCTCTCTTTCTTGACCTGCCATCATCAGTACCGGGAGGTCATTCCCGGCAGACGGTCATTTCTGACCGTTTCGGCTAATTTGAAATGTTCTGTAATCCTGCGATTACAAGTGCAAGTGTTGTTTTACCATTGTTTGCTTCTTTTGCTCTTGCCATTAATGCTGAATAAAGTTCATGAGGGATGTTCTTTGTACCGTTTAAAGCAGCTAAACATTCATCGTAAGTTAATAAATTAATCATTTCTTTCGCCTGCTCAATGCTTTCAAGCTTATCAATTTTCTTATTTGCTAAATCTTCTCTTGTTATCATGCTTTCCCTCCTGTTTGGTTGTCTTGTGTTTCTTAGCTTAGTTATACTTTATCATAACTCAGATAAATTGTCAATAGTTTTTTATAACTCAGTTATATTTTTTATTGACTTTGTAATTACTATGGTGTACTATACTAATTAGAAAGGAGGTGTCAAAAATGAATCGTCTTAACGAAAGAATTGATTATCTGATAAAGAGTCTTGGGATGAAAAAAACAGCTTTCGCTGAAAAGCTTAATGTATCACAGGCTTTTGTATCACAATTATGTTCAGGGGTTAAACAGCCTAGTGAAAGAACAATACAGGACATATGCACTAAATTTAACGTCAATGAAGATTGGCTACGAACTGGAAACGGTGAAATGTTTATCGAATTAACAAGAGATGAACAGATAGAAAACTTTGTCGGTGATGTACTGAAAAGCGAGGAAGATTCTTTTAAAAAGAAATTTATTTCGATGCTTTCGGCGTTAGATGAATCCGACTGGGAAGTTCTTCAAAAGATGGTGGAGCTAATGCAGGAAAACAAAAAGGGCTGATTATTTCAGCCCCAGTAAAGCCTTGATGTGTACGTAGATGAGCCGCAAACAACGCTCATCTGCCATATCAAGCATTTTAATAATTTCTTTCCTGTAATCCATGCAACCCCTCCCGTTATCAAATCTTTACTGCATTATATGATGCACGTATCTCATTTATTCATTTTGGACATTATTTTCAACAAATCCCTTGATATTTTATTCAATATCCTGTATAATTTTATCCAAATTATTAATATAGTAATAATAAAAAAGGAGAAGAAACTATGAGCAAGGAAAAAACTAAAGTTTGCAAATACTGCAAAGAGGAAATTGACGCAAAAGCTAAAGTGTGTCCTCATTGCCAGAAGAAACAGGGCGGCAAGTTGAAATGGGTAATTATCGTTATTATCGTTCTGGCTGTTTTAGGAATGGCAATGGGTGGTGGTGATGATGATAGTTCTTCCGCTGATTCTTCAAAGAGTACTACCGCAACAACAGCGGCTAAGAAAGAAACTGCCAAAAAGAAAGAAACAAAAGAGAAAGACAGCGTAAAGGTTGGCGAATCTTTTGAGAATGACGGCTTAAAAGTAACTGCGAAAAAAGCCGAGTTTGGATATGATGCCGGAGAGTACTTTACTGCAAAAGATGGATGCGAATATGTAGCTGTAGACTTTACTTGTGAAAATATTGCAGAAAAAGGTGACAAATATGTATCTGTATCTGACTGTGATTGCTATGCAGATAATTCAGCTTGCGAACAGCAATATATAGGGGGCAGCGATTTTGTTAACACTAATTTGTCTCCAGGAAAGAACGTAAGCTTTACGGCATACTACGAAGTGCCAAAAGATGCAAAGAAAGTGATTTTAGAATATAGTGCTTCGTTCTGGACAGACAAGAAGATAACTATTAATTTAAAATAATTAGTCTGCTAATAGGATGACTAGCAAGAAGGAAGAATCAATTCTTCCTTCTTTTTCTTGACTTTTTTGAAATCGCTTGTTATAATATATATGTCTGCATATTGTATATGCGTGTGAGTAGAAATTATTTTGTTGACTATTAAGTCAATAGAAAAGGAGGCTGTTTTCAGCCTCTTTTTTCTGTGTCTAATAGCATCTTTAAATAATCTTCTCCCACATCCTCATGCGGCATTTCCCACAATTTTTCTGCCGTGTATCCTAGTTTGTGTAATTCATGCACTCTTTGTTTGTTTTCTGTTTCCTCGTCGTTGCAAGCGTACAGGAAATCATACAAATCAGGAAATTGTTTTCGCAGGGCAGCGTGAGTGTTTTTTTCTACCATGTCCGTTATCTTTCTTACTTCGGTTTTTCTGTCAGAAACTAACGCTTCGTGAATTTTTGACAGTGCCCATGAATCTACTTCATCATGTTTTCCTTTCATCCAAAGTTTAGCCCGTCTTTCTCGCAAATCCAGCGCGAGTGATACAAAGAAAGCTTGTTCTGTTTTCTCTTTGAGTTCACAAAAGTCCTCTTTTGCAGTTCCTGTAGATTCATTTTTCTTCAAAAAATCCAACATTTCTTTTTTTGCTCTTTCTGCTTCTTTCATCATTTTTTTCTCCTCCTTATTAAAAAGTTTCCATCAATTTAGAGCTTACAAGACTAGCATAATCATCGGCTAATTCTTCTTTTGTCATATAGTTTCCGAAGCAAATTTCAGCCTTGTAAATTTCTTTAGCAGTTATAAAAAGATTAATAAACCACTTAGCATCACTTATTTTTTCGATGTCGATTAAATTTTTTTCTCTAATTGAAACAAAATAATTACTTCCACTTTCTTTTTCGTTTTTTAAACTGATATTCAACGCTTTGATCATGCCTTCTTTAATGTCTTTCGCCCATGCAATCTGTTTTACGGAACCTTTTGTGATTTCTCCCATATGCTTTGCTTCCTTCCATGCTTTCTTTAATCCTTCGGAGATGCAAAGACCTGCCTTTTTAACTAACTCCCATGCTCTTTTCATAATGTTTGATAAATTGTATTTTTTCATTTCTTTGTATCTCCTCTCTTGATTTACTCACATTATACACGATAGTGACTATTATGTCAAGAGAAAAATACACGAAAATATATTATTTTTTTCTTGATATTTCTTTCAAAATAATGTACTATATATTTATAACAATAAAAGGAGGCTTTTTTAAATGGAAACACGAGCAAGAAAAAGAAGTAACATATATAAAGGTAGTATCTCATATAGTAATTTGTGGGACACGCTAGAACGCAGAGGGCTAAAACGTTCCAACCTATTAGATAAGGAAAGTTTTAATCTTTCACCGGCACTGGTCAACAAGTTGCGACACGATAGAAACGTGAACATAGATACAATTATGTATTTGTGTGAGAAATTGGACTGCCAGGTGTGCGACATCGTAGAGTACAAAAAATAATACATCTTCGTGTATTTTTCTCTTGACATAATAGTCGCTATCGTGTATAATTTAATTAAACCAAGAGAGGAGATAAAAAGAAATGAAAAAAATGTACGAAAAAGTTTTAGAAGCAATCAAAAATAGCAACTACGAAATCTTCGGAATTCGCCACATCGCATCTGATGAATCTTACAAAGTCGGAGATTACGCTCGCAATTCTTACGACTGGGACATCGAAAATGATGTGTCATCATATGAGACGGATTCCAGAGAATTAGACGGTACAAGTGCGTATTTTACAGACATCGACACCTTAGATGACGAAGAAGAAATCGAAAAAAAATTGCTCATTGCATTAGAAAAAAGCAAAGTTTATTCAGGAACTGCCGTTCTTCTTGGTGGGGATAGATATGACTGGGGTAATGATGATAACGAGGTCATCATAGAGGACGCAGAAGTTTTATATATCTTTTAGGAGGATAACATGGCTAGACGATCGTTGGTAGGGGTAACCCGCGGTGATATGCAAGCTGTAGAATACCTCGGAAGCAGGATGTATAGATGCAAATGCATCCGATGTGGATGTGAGCAGGTGCTGCGTAGCACACAATTAAAAAATACTACCAGGTGTCAAGTATGCGGGCAAAAATTTAAAAAAGACATTCGCGGGAAAAGATTTGGCTCGCTAACGGTTATTGACTATGACAAGGACGGGAAATGGCTTTGCGGGTGTGATTGTGGAAACACCGTTAGCGTAAAATCTAACAATTTAAAGAGTGGAAATACTCGCTCCTGTAGAAAATGTCATAAGGGTTTTTTTAACAATCCCTATTTAGTGGAGGGCACGTTGGTAACCGATCTCACACAGGGAGTCAGAAAAAATAATACATCCGGAACCACAGGAGTGTACTACAATAAGCGAAAGCAAAAATGGTACGCGGCGATGATGTTCCAGGGGCAAAATTATTTTTTTGGTTATTATAGCAATAAAAAAGACGCCATTGCTGCAAGAAAAGAGGCGGAAGAAAAATTGCATGGTCCGTTTTTGGAATGGTACGCAGAAAATTATCCCAAACAATGGGAAGCTAAGAAGAAAAAAGCTAATAGATAGACTTAGCAGCTATAATTAGCAGCACCCGCCTCGGAGGTACGAAGGCAGGAAGGGGAATAAATGAAAAGAGCCGCTTTATACGTGCGAGTAAGCACGCAAGAGCAGAAAAACAGCGGTCTGTCCGTTGATTCGCAGATAGACGCGCTTGAAAAATATTGCGAGGAGCAGGAATATATAGTTGCCGGTATTTACAACGATGCCGGCATTTCTGCACGCAAAAAATATACAAAACGCCCTGCTCTCTTGCGGTTGCTTGAGGATTGCAAGAAACATGAAATTGATATAATACTCTTTACACGACTTGACAGGTGGTTTAGAGCCGTTGCGGGGTACTACGAGGTACAAAGTGTCCTTGATGCGTGTAAAGTGCCTTGGCGGGCTATCTGGGAGGATTACGAGACAGAAACAAGTCAGGGAATTTTTAAAGTTAACATCATGTTATCTGTAGCGCAGGCAGAGGCTGACAGGGATAGCGAAAAAATACGGTCTGTTATGGAGTTTAAACGCCAGAACAAAGAGTATATAGGTGGAAAAGTGCCGGTAGGTTATCGCGTAGAAGGGAAAAAGATTGTAAAAGACGAGAATATGCGAGAAATAATTGAGGATATGTTTGAGCATTATTTCCAGACGTTTTCCAAATGGGGCACCGCCGATTATATTTTGAGCAAATACCCTGATTTTATAAGGACTAGAAATAGGATAGTCAAAATTATGTCCAGTCCGGCGTACCATGGGGAAATGTACGGTGTAAAGAACTACTGCGAGCCATACATAACAGAGGAGCAGGCGCAAAGAATTAAAGAGGTCTCCAGTCAAAAAAGTTGGGTAGATTGCAAGAGGCGTATTTATATTTTCTCCGGACTGATACGTTGTCCGATTTGTGGTTACAAATTTTCCGGGTGCACGATGGTTAAGAAAGAAAAGAGGTATAAAGTATACCGTTGCCCTCGATCTGCTGCGAAAAAACACAAAACATACACGCGATCTGAACCAAAATTAGAAACATATATGCTTAATCACATCGAAGAAAAAATACAGTCAGACGTATTAAGGGCAGAAGGTCGTGTGAAGGCGGCCGGAAACGATATAGGAAAGAGAAAGAAAAAATTATCCAGTGAGTTGGGAAGAATTAATAAGATGTTTGAAAAAGGCAGGATAACAGAAGAATACTATGACGAAAGATATGAGGCTATATCAAAGGAATTAAAAGAACTATCCCAGACCGCCGCAACGGAAGAGTTGGAAACTAAGAAAAAAATACAAAGCAGATTTCCTGACGGTTGGAAAGATATGTATATGCAGTTAGACGAACAAGGCAAGCAGGTGTTTTGGAAAAGTATTGTAAAAGAAATAAAAATATCCCCCAACGAATTTGTGGAGGATATTATATTTTTTTAGTTTTTGTTATGCAGTAACTAGCCGTAACCACCACGTAGCATACGTACTGAATTTATATCCTTTACGATAATCAAACTTCTCTACGGCTTTAATTAGACCAAGATTTCCTTCCTGTATCAGATCAAGGAACTGCATTCCTCTTCCGGAATAGCGTTTGGCAATGCTTACGGTGAGGCGAAGATTCGCTTCAGACAATTTCTTTTTTGCTTCCTCGTCTCCCATTTCCATACGCTTGGCAAGCTCAATTTCCTCTTCAGAACTTAGCAAAGGAATTCTTCCGATTTCTTTTAAGTACATGCGAACCGGATCTTCTGCACTTCCTCTTTCAGAGTGTAAAATTTCCGGTTCATCCTCTCTTTTTCCTTCGTATTCCTTCTCCACTTCTTCTGGAAACACATCACTTTGTTCTATCTCATCAGAATCTATTTCAGACATGGTCAGTACATCGATTTTTCTTTCTTCAAGATAAGAAACAATCCCTTCTAACTGTGCCGGTGTCAGTGAACCCTTCTGAAAGACTTCTTTTATCTCCTGAAGTTCCACTACATTTTTCTGCTTCTTTGCTCTCTCAAGCAGACAATTCATCTGGCTGCCAAAAATCTGTTCTTTCCTGCCCAAAATAAACCCTCCAAATCATTATATATGTGCTCTCGGAATCTTCTTATAAAATCAAGTGCATAAAATCAAGTGCAATGAATACTCCGCGAATACATTATACCTGTACTCTTAGTATAACCCGGTTTATGACCGGCTTATACTAAATTTCTGCATTTTATTTTTAAGTGATAAAAGTTCCTGCCAGCGCACAATATCACTGGTATGAACCATTTCATCCTCTATGCTTGCAAGCTTCACTTTACGCACTACATCTGAGAGCGCTTTATCTTCATCTTCGGAGGAAAGTCCGTATTTTAAATGTGTATTAAAAATTGCTGCGATTTCTTTTTGTTCTTCTGCGTCCGTAAAACGACTTAAGATTGCCGCAGGATTTATTTTCTCTTCGTTGTCTAACTGTTCAAACAACATAATTGCTACTGAATGATATAATGGCTCGATAAAATCATCGGCTCCGATATAAGCCCGGATATACTGATACATTTCCGGATGTTCTACAAGCCAGGTAAGCAGAAGTCTTTGCGGCTGGTTTTTATTACTTTTCTTTTTTTCCTGCCGCCGTTCTTCCGTTTCCGGCGGAGTCTTATACTGCTCATTTACCTTTTCATACTGATAGCCAAGCCCATAACGGTTAACCAGATTTTCAAGATCATTCTTTCTTATCATAAAACGATTCGCTGCGGATGCCAGATATGTCTGTCTCTCTAACGGCTCTTCAATCTGCGCCAGTTTCTTTGCTATCTCATGAATAAACTCTGTCCGGCTTTCCGGATCCTGCTGATTGTACTGTCCATATAGGACAAGCAGCTCAAACATCCGGCCTGACTCAGCTTCCTCTATTCTTTTCTGATAACCTTCCTGTCCTTCTGCCTTGATCAATTCATCCGGATCTTTATACGGCTTCATTGACAACACTCGGCCACGAAGACCATTTTCCCGCAAAATCGGCAATGCCCTGAGGGCCGCTTTCACCCCAGCTCCATCACTGTCAAAGGATAAAATAACCTCATTGGTATACCTTTTTAAAAGCATTGCCTGATTCGGTGTAAATGCTGTTCCAAGAGGTGCGACCGCATTTGTAAATCCTGCCTGATGAAGGGAAATGACATCCATATATCCTTCACACAAAATAAGCGACTTACTTCTTGAACGTTTCGCATAATTTAACCCATATAAGTTTCTTCCTTTATCAAACAAAATAGTTTCTCTGGAATTTAGATACTTTGGTTCCCCCTCTCCCATCACACGACCACCAAAACCAATCACTCTTTGGTTAATGTCCATAATCGGAAAAATAACCCTGTTAAAAAATTTATCATAGTTCCCTTTGACTGTATCAATATTAACAAGAGAAGATTCTTTCATCTGATAATCCGAAAATCCCTTTGCTTTCAAATACTGATACAGATCATCCCGGTAAATATCTGCATAACCAAGACCAAATTGATTGATCATCTCATCACTCAAGCCTCGATCCTTTAGATAAGCAAGCGCCTGTGTTCCTCTCTTACTTTTTAAAAGATAATGAAAATAGACCGCCGCTTCTTTATTCATATCCCGCAGCGTTAACCTGGCATCTGCCTGCTGTTTTTCCTCTGCTGTCTGTTCCCTTTCTGGAAGTTCTACTCCTGCTCTTTTTGCCAGTTCCTGCAGCGCCTCAACAAAAGAAAGGCGGTTATATTCCATAAGAAATGTATAGACATTTCCACCCTGTCCACAGCCAAAACAATAATACATCTGCTTGTCCCTGCTAACAGAGAAAGATGGGGTCTTTTCATTATGGAAGGGGCAAAGTCCTACATAGTTTGAACCTCGCTTTTTTAATGAAACGTAAGAGGAAATCACATCGACTATATCATTTTTCTCTCTGACCTCATCAATCAGTTCTTCTTCATATCTCATCTTTTTCCTCTTTTTATTATAAATATTATAATACCCACTTATCGCATATGTGGTACAATTCCTGAGATTTATCTATCTCCGGATAGTTACATTATATGTTGAGAATCCTAAATTATTATATTATTTATTTCGATTGATCTAATACTGCGATCGCATCTAACGATACTTTCATCAGTTCTCGCACTTCTTCTTCAGTAATTCCCATTCTTTCTGCAATTTCTGACGGTTTTGCTTCTCTTTCATATTCTCTGGCAAATGCTGTCGCAATATCATTCATCTCATTAACGCGGTTTGCCATCTTCACTGCTGAGCGGGTGGACGCATTATATTCTTCTAATGTTTCTTCTAAATGCTTACGAATCATTTTCTCACAAAACACTTGAAAATCTCTGTCTATATCCGGTTCAAATTCATTCACCGCTACCATCAATCCAATATTACTTTCCTGAATCAGATCACTTAAAAGAAGACCTCTTCCTTCATATTCTTTCGCAATCTGTACTGCCTTGGAAAGATTCGCTTCTATAAGAAGATTTCTCGCATTATCATCTCCGCTTACAAGCTTTCTTGCAATAACCATTTCCTGCTCTCCGGATAATTGTTTTGCCTTTTCCATCTCTTTTAAATAAAAAGCAACAATCTCCGCATCCATCGGATCTTCTTTATTCGGAAGTTCTTCATCTCCGATTTCTTCTTCCTGTCTCTCAATACGATTTGTAATATAAATCTGATGGGATTCAAAATAATTACAGATAAAATCAAGCTGTTTCTCTTCTAACTTCATATCAGAAAAATATGCATTGATTTCCTCCATTGACAATTGATTTCCATTCGTTTCTCCAAGACGCTCTAATTCCTGGATTGCCTGTAAAAATTCTGTCTGACCTGCCATGACTTTTCTCCTCCTCTTTTGCGGTCTTTTTTATATTTATTTTTTCTTTTCCTTCGGTTTCTTATCCGCCGGAAATACTATATGCAGTTGTTTTCTTGCCTCATCTAAAACCTTCATGGTCTCCAAAGTAATCTCTTTTGACTTCTCCCATCCCATACCTGTTTTTATCATCTTAATAAATTCCTGTGTCTCATAATTCAATATATTATCCGACTGTTCAAAATGTATCGATTGCACTACGCCTTTTCTTACAATGCGTAAATCCTTTACATTTTCAATTTCCTGTATGAGCATAGAAGCATCTTCACCCTGAATCTGACTTGGCATTGCTGAGTCTGTAATCTTAGAATAAATCGCCTCTCCAATCATATCCGGATATTCCATAAGAATTGTTCCGGCTCCATCTACACCATTATGCAGCTTAACCCCAGAAGCTTTAATTGACTTAGGTGCTCCAAAAAGACGAATCATACAAGATACAACGTAAACACCAATATCCATCAATGCCCCATTCGATAATTCCGGCTTAAATGCATTCTCTACAATTCCTCTTTTGTAATTATCATATCTTGAAGAATACTGACAGTACTGCAGCGTAGCCCTTCGAATCGTTCCAAGCGTCTCCATATACGGAATCATCTTCTGAAAAGACGGGGCATAAATAGAGCGCATTCCCTCTAAAAGAATCAGGTTCTGCTTCTCAGCTTCTGCAAACATTTCCTGTGCTTGTTCTAAATTAGAGGCCATTGGCTTTTCACAAAGTACATGCTTACCCGCTTTTAACAAAGTCATAACCTGCTCATAATGACAACAGTTCGGACTCGCCACATAAACTGCATCAATACAGTCACTGTTTGCAAAAGCCTCTAAATCATCAAAATATTGCAGCTGCCCCTTCTGAAAACCAAACTGTCTTGCTCTTTCCAATGTTCTTGAATATACCGCAGTCAGTTCAAAATCTTTTCCATAACGGTTTGCCTGCCAGAACTTCTCTGCAATCTTTCCCGTCCCAATCATTCCAAATCGAATCATATCCGTTTCCTTTCCTTCTTCCGTCCGTCCTTTTAAACGGTCATACCATGTCAGTTTCGCTGGATTCTCTCCCTGATTTCTAAGATAATCCTCTAACTCTGCCACCGTCCTTATTATATGATCTGCTCCGGCTTCTGTTAATTCCTGCTCTGTTCCATAACCATAAAGAACTCCGACAGATTCTAATCCACAAGCTTTCCCGCCCTCTATATCATGCCTTCTGTCACCAATCATGATGGCTTCTTTCGCTTCGATTCCACAGGTTTTTAGTATGTAAGAAATAACTTCTGCCTTTTTTGTACGTGAACCATCCAATTCACTTCCTCCTACAAAAGAAAAATAATCCTCCATACCAAAATGCTTCAGAACTTTCCTTGCAAAAACAGTTGGCTTTGATGTCGCTACAAGGAGAGTAAACCCTGCTTCTGTTAAATGCGCAAGCATCTCCGGAATACCCTCATAAACTTCATTTTCAAATATTCCCTTCGGCGCATAATATTCTCTGTAATATTGTATTGCCTTCTCCGCATCCTCTTTCGAAAACCCATAAAATTTCTGAAATGATTCTGCAAGCGGCGGTCCAATAAACGGAATCAGCTCTTTCAGATACCGTACATGAATCCCAAACTTCTCTAATGCATATTGAACAGAGGAGGTAATTCCCACCATCGGATCTGTCAGCGTTCCGTCCAGATCAAATAAAAGATATTGCTTCAATACGTTCCCTCTCCCTTCTTCATTATCACCTGTTTTTAATTATAAAAGAAAAATGGATAAAACACAATATTTATCTCAGTCGAGAAGACTCCCACATCTTTCAGGTGGTGAGTGATAGCAAATTTGTCTCAGTGGGAGTCCAATCTCCGACTGAGATAAACGCTCCGCGAGGATGCGCAGTGATTCTGTAAAGAATATGTCAGCTTACGCTGACCAGAATCACGCGCCAAGTCTCGCGGCTACTCGACTTGAATGAGCCAACTTAACGAAGATGACAAGCAAGAAGTCGTTAAAAGAGGGGGATTATTTTTACACCACGATTGACAATACAACCTTTATAAAATATAATAATACAAATATATTTTTTAAAGGAGATGATGTCTTGGACCCCAGTTCCATACGCCAGATTATTATTCTGTTGATACTATTACTGCTTTCTGCTTTTTTTTCTTCTGCAGAAACAGCCCTTACTACGGTAAACAAACACCGGATGCGAGCACTTGCCAATCAGGGCAATAAAAAAGCTGCCAGAGTGCTTTCTATGATAGAGAAACCGGAGAAGATGTTAAGTGCCATTTTAATTGGTAATAATATTGTAAACCTTACCGCTTCTTCTCTGACCACTACGCTGGCAATGAGTCTTGCCACACAGGCAGGTCTTGGAAAGAACAGCAGCACTTTCGTTGGTATCGCAACAGGAATTCTTACCTTTCTTATTTTAATTTTCGGTGAGATTACTCCAAAAACAATTGCGACTATGAAGAATGAAAGCATGGCCCTTGTTTATTCCGGAATTATTTATACGATTACAACAATCCTTACTCCGGTAATCTATGTGGTTAATCTTTTCAGTGGGCTTTTATGCAGATTATTTGGAATTAAGCCTGGAAGTGGACAGACCATGACCGAGTTAGAACTCCGGACAATCGTGGATGTCAGTCAGGAAAGTGGCGTAATTGAAAAAGAAGAAAAAGAACTTATTAATAATGTATTCGATTTTGGTGATTCTGTAGCGAAGGATATCATGCTTCCGCGTATTGATGTTGCTTTTGCCTCTGTTGATATGTCCTATGATGAACTGGTTGAAATCTTTTTAGCAGAACAGTATTCCAGACTCCCAGTTTATGAAGAAAGCAAGGATAATGTTATTGGTATCCTTAATTTAAAAGATTTATTTTTTTACAGGGAAACTCACCGAAATGAAGTATTTGACATATATAAGGTGTTGAGAGAACCATTCTTTACTTATGAATATCAAAAGACTTCTACCTTAATGGAAGAGATGCGTAATAATTCTATCAGTTTTGCCATTGTTCTTGATGAATATGGCTCTACTGCCGGGCTCGTCACCTTAGAAGACCTTATCGAAGAGATCGTAGGTGATATTAAGGATGAATTTGATGATGCAGAAACAGATGCTATCCGCTGTATCGGTACCGATGAATACGAAATCGAAGGAAGTACTAAGCTTGACGATTTAAATGATGTTCTCGGTACAGAGATTGAATCGGACGATTACGATTCTATTGGAGGTCATATGATCGAACTTCTTGATCATCTTCCAAAAGAGGGGGAAACGGTTAAAGAGGGAAACTATCTCTATTCAATCAAAAAAATGGATAAAAACCGGGTGGAAATTGTTTATTTAAAGATTGAACGGCACACTTCTGAAAACGAAGAAACGTCATCTGAAGTATAAGCAGTATTTACCACCCTGACATCCGGATAATCTCCACAAGGAATATTATCCGGATTTTCTTTATAATTTTTAGTTTTTCTATCAGAAAGGACAACAGCTATGATTACGGACAAACAACGACAGCGTGATTATGAGTACGAAGCAGATTATCAGTCCAAAAGCCGCTATACAACTGAACAATGGACAAATATTTTAAATTCAGGACAGCTTGATGAGAACAATATCTCTCTGCTCAAACAGATTTACTCTTCTTTTAATCATGCCGCAACACTTCTTCAGCTTTCTTTTGAAAGTAACCGCACTCAGGAAGATCTTCTTTCACAGCTTAATGCTGCCGGACAGCTTCTTGGTGAGGCAAACAGCATGAATCCTGAAGTCGATTATGAAGGGAATGAATATTGGTGGTATCTCTTTTTCTGGGGTAAAAATACTAACGCTAAAACTTTAGAGCTGAAAATGCATCCGGAATTAACAGAAGCCATCGGAGCATTATACCCAGAACTAGAAGAGGCATACTATGCCTTTATGAGCGATGTGGAACGAAGCTTACAGATACGTTACAGTCAGGAAGATGCTGTATGGATTGCTGCTGCCGTTCTTCTTTACGAAAAGTATTACTGCAATCCCGGCATCAGTTCTGATGACATCCTACTGATGCAATACGAAGTACAGACCCGTTCTCAGAAAGTATATGGACAGGATGTCAATGCGAACACCATCACTCAGATTTGTAACGCCGATGAACGTGGACATCGCTTTAATTATTTGAGAGATATTTATAAATATTATCGTGTATCTTTTCCTGGAGAGTTTGAAGGAGAGAGGGAACGTCCTGACCCTGAAGAAGTGGATTATAATGCATACATCTACTCCATTCTTGGCTATATGAAGCTCACAAAGTTAACTGACTTTATCGAGCATGAATATGCACATCTTGTCGATGAATCTTATGTTGAACTGACCAACGCAAATGGGTTTGTTCGTATGGCTGCCTATTTGTCAAGACAAGGAGGAACTGTATTTTCTCCGGATGATACTTCTGACAAAGCGATTTCTCTTCGTGCAGATGGTGAAGATGCCGCTGAAACATTTCACAAAATAAGTGAAGCTATTTTAAAAGAATATCCAAATTTTATTTATGCGTCAAAAGCTGACTGGTATCTTCCGGAATCCGGTGTAATTGCTGGCATACTTCAGGATTCTTTATATATTCCATCCTATGCCGGGCACAATGCTTTTATCGGCATTCGTACTGTATTAGATGAGGATAAACTGAATATTGAAGTTTCCCTGAATCTTCCTTGTGTTTCTGATGAAGAAGTTATGCTTGATATCCATGATAAATGCAATATGCTTACTCTCATGACTGCGGCACCGTTTCAGGTAACACTTGTTCCGGCAGAATCCTCGGATCTTGCTCCTTTCGGGGACAAGATAAAGGCATCTGTTCTCTATCATTATGATGACTTTAAAACCATGTCTGAGGAAGATATCGTAGAACTCTTTTCTACTTCCTTAGAGATTTTTGCTTCCTACTATACCGATATCTGCCAGAACTACTACCCTGCTATCGAAAACAGTGAGGATATCACAGCTTCCGCTTCCTCAGAAGATCCTCTTGCTGCCGCACTTGGTTCAAAGCTAACCTATCGTCCTGCCTCCGATGTTCCAGGACCACAAGTTATTTATAAAGAGGGCGGAACACCTGCCTCCACCGATTTTATCACCAAAGCAATACAGGGCTACGGAACAACCTCTTCTTCCGATGAGAGAACTTACGAGAACGAATCCACTCAGGGTATTTCTTCTGACATTAGCTCTGATCACGAAGATGAAGTTTCTTCTTTCGTAAATAAGGCCGCTTTGGAAGCCGACGATGATGAAGTTCCTGCAAGAAAAACCGGCAATTACTCTACTGGCACTGCCTCTGTTACAGGCGCCGGAACCAACCGAATAACTGACAATAGAAACAGTAATGCCTCTGCATCTTCTACGTCTTCTGGAAGTTCTACGGGTGCCGGAATTCCCATCGCTGCATCTGTTTCTATCACTCCTGAGTCTGTCTGGCCTTATCCGGACAACGCGATTGCTTCCACACATCCGGACCGAAAAGATCAAAGCTTCCGCCTTTATCCAAAAAACACCTTAATTAAGGGGCCTGTAAAAACCGGAAAGTTCCATCAGGCAATTATGACTGCTGTAGGTATCATTGAGGGAAAAGATTCTAATATGATGAATATTGAGCCTGTTCCTGACGTACTCGAACATTATCAGCAATATGTTGATGAAGGCCGCATTTTACATATTTCTTATCCAGATATCAACAGTGATGGCTATGATGGCTTCATTGAACGAAAATGTGGTCCATTTACAGAAGACGGTATCTTCAAAAAATTTGCTAACCAGTGTGCTGACGGGCGATATGTTATTATGATGGAAGAAGTGGACTTAAACTGGATGCATCTTTTCAGAGAAACTGCCGTTCTCTTACGCGAAAACCGCCGGGAAGGAACCAGTAGTGAAACAGCTGTAACTTTGCCTCTTTCCAAAGAAAAGTTTCGTCTTCCTTCTAACCTTTACATTGTAGCCACCTGTGACTCTATTGTATGTGAAGATACAATTACCGGCGCAATTGATCACGACTTCTTTATCCGTCCTGTATCACCAGAACCGGAAATTCTTCATGGCATGCGTATTGAAGGAATATCCCTTCAGCGCCTTATGACAACACTTAATATGCGTCTTTCCTATTTTTTAGGTGCAGACTACCAATTAGGAGAAGGCTTTTTCCTTCAATCTCCGGATAAAGACTCCTTTATCTCTCTTTGCCGGATATTTAGAGAACAGCTTATTCCGCTTTTAGAAAAATGGTTTGATGGCGATATTGAACGCATTCGTTATGTACTAGGCGATAACGGCAAATCCCGCCCGGACACTATATTCTTCCAGGAAATTCCTTTCCGGGATGGTTTATTCAAAGGAGATATTCCTGATTCCTTTGATAAGGAGCGGCGGATTTATCGATGTAATGAAGAAGCTTTCTACAATCCAAAAAGTTACATAGATATTTACGAATAAATTTTATGATGTACAAAGGGGCTGTCGCACCAAAACAGCCCTACCCTATGGCAGGGATTCATGCATTGCATGGAATCGCTGCCAAAAGCTGTTTTTGTTTCCCCTGTCTGTGGCAAAGCAAGCAGATTCTGCTGAAAATGCGCAAAAAAAGTCCGTCGCAGTTACGGTCGTTAGACCGTTACTGTGACGGAACCTTCTAATCAGTTTATGTATGAAGATTAAAATACTCTTCGAATTGTTACGATAGAACGGTAAGCTGCACCTTTTGTAATCTTAATACCATCTCTTGGATTACTTGCATGGACAACTTTATTATTACCCATGTAGATTGCTACATGACCACTGTAGCAAATGATATCTCCCGGTTTTGCTTTACTTAAACTTCCTACTCTTCTTCCTACACGTCTCTGTGCATAAGAAGAATGTGGAAGAGACTTTCCAAAATGTCTGTAAACACTCATAACGAATCCAGAGCAGTCAGCGCCACGAGTAAGACTTGTTCCGCCCCATCTGTATGGATTACCGACGAACTTCAGTGCATAATTAACAACACTCTCTCCCTTAGTTACTGTAGTATCTGAGGCAGTTCCACCATTCTTTACAGAAATGTATCTGCCCTGTGTATAACCAACACGACCATTCACTTCTACTGCAACCCACTTGGAATTGTTAGAAAGAAGCTTTACTCTATCTCCTTTATGTAAAACAGTAATTCGTTTTGACTTCATGCTCTTCTTTACACGAATATTTAACTTTTTAGTATTTACCTTTCCCTTTTTCACAAGGCTTGCCGCCTCAACCTGTGTCACATTATTCACTCCCGGTACAGCAGATATATTTAAAAGAAAAACAGCGGTAAGTAAACCGGCTGCGACACGTTTCATCTTGTTCAGCATGTTTTGACCTCCATATTTATAATCACGCATTACTTTAACTGAGGCTCATTATAAACGCTGAATGTGTCTAAAATGTGACTTTTGCAATATTTTTTAATAAAACCGTAATATACAACAAGAAAAGAATACATTTATTATTAAAATATTCGCATTTTACTGTATGGCAAAAAATAAATCATGACCTTTTGGACATAATCCAAACAAATTACCCTCTCGGATTAAGCATTTTATTTTTCAATTCATCCTCAAGCTGCATAAGTTTACTTTCTGCCTCTCTTCTTTTTTGGCGTCCCTCCTGCTGGATATGCATTACCTCGTCAATCGTACTCATAAGGCTTTCATTCGTTGCCACGAGTGTTTCCATATCAACGATACCTCTCTCACTTTCTTTAGCCGTCTCAACAGTAGCTACTTTCAACTTCTCTGCATTCTTCTTCAAAAGATCATTTGTAAGATCAGACACTTTACGCTGTGCTTCTGCTGCCGCTCTGGAATGTTCTACTCCAAGAGCGATAATCATCTGACTCTTCCAGAGAGGAATCGTATTCACCAAAGTAGACTGTATCTTTTCTGACATTTCCACATCACTTGACTGTACCATACGAATCTGCGGTGCCATCTGTAAAGATACCATTCTTGTAAGCTCCAGATCATGAATCTTTTTATCAAAACGGTTGCACAATGCTTCGCGGTCATTAACCTCCTGTGCATCTTCCTGCCTTCCACTTAACTCTGCTTTTTTTCTTAATGCAGGAATGACCTCATTTTCTTCCTCTTCAAGTTTCTTCTTTCCTGCAAGAATATACATTGTCAGTTCACGAAAATATACTTTATTTAATTCATATAACTGATCAAGCATTGCGCTATCTTTTAAAAGCTGCACCTGATGCCCTTCCAGCTTCTCACAAATCTCATCGATATTACCTTCTATCTTGCTGTAACGAAGTTTCAATGTCTGAGCCTTGGAAATCTTTTTCTTAAAAAATCCCTTAATTCCCTTTTCCTCTTCTTCATCAAAACCTTTAAGCTCTACAACTACACCGTTTAATAGTTCTCCAACTTCTCCAAGATCTTTAGAACGAACTTTTTCAAGCGTTCCTTCTGAAAATGCTGACATTTTTTTCTGTGTACCTGAGCCATACTGTAAAATAGCATTCGAATCATCTAATCGAATCTGCTTTACAAAAGACTCTACCTGTTTTTTCTCGTCATCAGTAAGATACTGTTCCTCCTCATACACCTTAGGAATCGGCTTTGCCTCCTCCACCGGAAGTTCTGGTGCTGTCTCCGGCTCTAATGTAAGAGTAGCTCCTTCTTTTAACATTTCTTCAATACTGCTCATCTCCATGCCCATATCCTGCTCCTCCTGCCGCTAAACATAAACGGCTTTTCCTTTCTGAAAATTTTTAAAATTTTAACATCGGTTCTGTCTTATCTGCATGCAGTTCATCTTCAGTTAATCCATCCTGCTTAAGCATTACTTCTAAAACCTGAATATCTGATGAAATATCCATTGCTACATTTTGAAACATTTCGTCAAATAACTTTTCCAAAGCCTGATTTATCGTATCTAAAGATTCTTCTATCTCTCTTTTTGATTTCTGAATATTCTCTCCTTGTATCGGCTGTTTTTCCATATCTTCATACACATTAAGAAGCTTCATCACCGATGGAAAATAATATTTAAACAACTTATCTGTCCGCGAAATGCTTTCTGGATGTTCAGAAGCACAGACAAAAATCCTTGCCGCAAGAACTTCCATATGCGAAATCTTTGCTGCTACATCCAGAGATTTTATTTGCGCTTTGATATCTGCCAATTGCTTTAAATAATCCTGTCCCTCTTTCTTTATTCTATAAATCTCTTTTTGCTCAAAAGAAGCATTCTCCATCGCCTCTTCTAACGCTCTTTTTCTTTCCTCTTCCTCTTCTCTGACTCTCTTCGCATTCATAGCATTCTCGTATTGGCTTTTCGATTCATCCGTAAGCAGCAAACAAGTTTCCCCTTCATCTAACTGTGCTCCGATAATCAGATCTTTCTTTGTCAGATAATGAATATCCTTCATTATCTTCTTTCTGTTCCAGCGTACCTTACTCTCAATATCATCAATCATAACATACTGCTTTCCCATCCAGATTTGAGAATACTGTTTCACTCTTCTGGCTCTGCTGCTGCTAAAGATACCTTTTCCAAACAGTACCGCACTTATTACCGCAAATGGAACAAAAATCGCTGCCGAAGCAATCGCCAGATTCGTCGCCATCGCACCTACAAGGGTCGTAACTCCCAGCCCAATACCGGCTCCTCCAAAACCTGCAAGCCCTGCCACTCCTATCGCAATCTCTGCTGGTCCACTATAAAGTCCCGGATTCTTCCTGAGCTTTCCTGATATGACTCTTCTTCCATGCCCCACATCTACATATGCCTGTTCATTCTGACCTCCATAAAATCTGTCAAACTGTCTTGCTGCACCCTCTTTTGCTTTATCAAACTGTCTTGTTGCACTTTCTCTGGCTTTATCCATCTGCCTGGATGCTTCTTCCTTTGCCTTATCTACCTGCTTTAAAGCCTCCTCCTTTACATTACCTGCCTGTTTTAAAACTTCTGCAGTTGCCGTATCAATTGTTTTTTGAATCTTACTTCCCAGATCTTCAAAATCCGAAAAATCAAATTTATCTTCCTGATTACTCATAAATATAATACTCCTACTCTGTATTTCCCTTACTATACCATAAATCCATTCTTTTTTATAGCGCAGAATTTCTTACAGAGGAATTTTTCGGCTTACTCAGGAATATATTAAAAGAAAAATGGAGAAATCATTTGGCAATCAAAATTTATATCGATCAAGGACATAATCCGGAGGGAATCAATGCAGGCGCAGAAGGTTTTGGAATACGAGAACAGGATATCACCTACCAGGTGGGGCACTTTCTTTTTGATATTTTATCAGAAGACTATCGTTTTACAGCCCGCCTTTCCCGTCCAACACCACAGACCACCTTAGGTTACAGCAATACAAGCAGCTTAAAAGAACGGGTGACACAGGCAAACACCTGGAAAGCAGATTACTTTATCAGTATTCATGCAAATGCCAGCGAAAACCCAGATATTAACGGCACCGAAGCTTACGTTTCTTCTGCTAATTCTGCCGCATGGTATCTCGCCCAAAACATTGTATCCGAAATTGTGCGAAGAACAAGCACAAAATATAATGGTGTATTCACCAGACCTTCTCTCTATGTCTTAAAAAATACAAAAATGCCGGCGGTTCTTGTGGAACTCGGATACATAACTAACTACGAAGATAATCAGCGAATGATTGATAACCCATATCAATTTGCATATGGAATCTATGTAGGAATCCTCAATTACCTGGAACTCCCACAAAAAAATACTGATTTGTAGATTTCGTGTAGACGAAAAAAGAAAAAAATAAGATATCCCATCTGCTCTGTAGTCGCTGTGTTTAAGATGCTCGT
>OGXF01000342.1_pt1 | contig 45788 bp, 67 predicted proteins | sample 1576191 | NCBI WGS metagenome assembly OGXF01 (sample SAMEA3541545, study PRJEB24748) | human gut metagenome | biome: human gut; feature: human-associated habitat; material: faeces | place: China | collected 2012
GGGTTCGAATCCTTCACCCGCTGCCAAAGCTCCGAAGCCTTTAGTGATAAGGGTTTCGGAGTTTTTCTTTATTTTTCAATGGTTTGCAGGTGTTTTTGAAGTTTCATAAATGAGAGCTACGATAACAAGTCAGATACTTAAAAATACCCTTTTGAAAAAGAAAATGCTAACAAAAATGCTAACGGATTTTCAAATGACATAGATAAGAGAACACCGCCCCTTAATAGGGCGGTGCTCTTCTTGTCGGCTTTATCAATCCCGTTCTAGCCCGGGTATATTTTCAAGCCGTACTCTTACTATTAGAACTACGAAATATAATGACTTAAAGCAGGATATTGCCTAAATATACAACAACGGCCCTTTTGTGCTCAAGAGTTCTGCTGCATTTCTTTTGTGAGATCAACAAATGGTAAATTGTAGGAAGGATAAGGAGAAAAATTGGTGAGCGTAGCAATTGCCACCCGTACATATCCTAGCAACAATGCCGGGGCGTTCTGTGATAACAGGCGTTCTAGCCTTTCCCCATCAAAAGTCCCAGGTTTCCATCTGAAATCAGCTCCATATGAGACTGCTGCATAAAAGGGATACTTTTTTGTCTTTTCTCCCACTAACACTTCTATTTCTACATAGGCAGTCGAGGCATCATCGTCTACACACCTTCGTGTACTGATGCTGGCGGGCATCTCGATTCCTCCGTCCTCATTTTGAAATCCTTCGTTTACTTGAAAGACTGCCTTTCTCATCACTGGAGTCTTAAATTGAAATGCGCTCGACTGCATATGTCTTTCACCTCAGTTTTATGCACAATCTTGAAACTCCGCCTCATGATACGAGAGGTTTGCAGGGCATTGTTCCGAATAGAAGTCCCGTTTCCCGCTCCATCTCTCACTGTGCAGCGGAAAGTACTCAATCGGTTTGAGCCTAGCTATGCCCCTGTAAGGGAGAGAACACTCCCTGGAACAAGGAGAATATATGTCAGTAAATACCGATTTCTCAGGCACCACAGGACTGAGAATTACGCCTTCTTCTGTTTCTTCTATAGAAAGCATTCTGTCGATTTCCTGTAAAAAGGCATCTCTGCGGGTGGCTGCAACCGGGTCTGGAGCTTTAAGCTGCTTACGGAAACACTCGCTCTCATTCCGGTTTAGCACAATCTTTCCGCTTTCATAGAACGGCATACCATTCCCTCCTTTTCACTTCAATCGAGCAAGCTGTCACAGTACGCTTTAAGCGTTTCTGCGTCGCAAAAATCCATGTACATAGCAACTGTTTCCGTATTCCTGTTCAACTCTGCATCTTCGTACACTTTAAAGCCCCGATTCTGATACCAAGAGACCTTTTCTCTCAATGCGTCCAATGCCAAAAATCGAATAGGTATCGACGTGCTATATTTATTCGCCCATTTGGTAATATATTCTAATACAGCCGTTCCATTACCGCGATTTTGATATTTTAAATCAATCGCCAGATAGTCAACTTTAACCGCAGAATACTTGTTCTCAACAGAATCTACATTATAATCTTCATCTTCATAATCGAAAGTCGCAATACTGACCCTATAATGCCCGATTACGGCATCCTCTATACAGATCTCATAAGCATACGCCTGTTTTAATAACGACAAATAATATCCGTCTCTAATCTTTTTGTTGATGCTCCCATTTCCGCAGTTGAAGCCCTCCAGGTCAGGCTCCGCCTGAACTCTTTTAATCAAAAGTCTGTCCACTACAAACACCCGGCACTTTTTCTAAACTGGCTCTTTTCTGCTTGTTGTTTATTATCTTACAACAAAACATTCCAGTTTGTCTATTGCCTTTTAACACAAAAATAAAAAGGTGGGCTCTCCTGCTGTATCCCGCAACAAGTTTGCCCACCCAAGCACGCATATGTTTTACAATCTCACAGAACATCAGATGTGGATCTTTACCACCAGCCCCAGCCGTGCCATGGGGCATCGCTGATGGTGTCCTCATCGTATCCCGCCGCGTAATAGTATTTATCCTTCACCTCGTCGCTTACATTCATCTGGTCGATCACATTGAGAACTTTTTTCTTTTTAGAGCCCGGTATGGTTTTTCCATTCTCGTCCTTGTCGCCCTCAATGTCCACAGTGGCCGCACGGAACAAAATGTAATCTTCCGGGGATAGGTCGCTCTGCGCAGCCGTTTTTACCCATCCGTCCAGCCTGTAGCTGCTGATCTCAGACTTTGTGGTCTTGTCCGCATACTCATAAACGCTGTCAATTACAAACGCCTTATCGGTATCGCTCATGCTCCGGTACGTCGGGTTGTCTATGATGTTCCCCAGCATTTCAAACTGCATCTGCCCCCGCTTGGTGGCGTACTGCTCGTATTTCTCCTTGCTTAGGTCAATCCGCTCCCCGTCCACGGTGATGTAGCGTTCCGGGCGGCTTGGTACAACGGTCTTGTCTCCCGTCTGGTCATAAATCATCTGTATCTCCTCGTCCACCGACGTCACCTGCTTGTTGGAGGTATAGGCCGGATTGAGGAAATTGTTTGCCATGCGCAGCCAGAGGGGCCCGCTGCTGTCCTCCCTGCCCCATGCGTCGATGTAGGGCATCTGCTGGTAGTCCCATCCGGGTATCCTGGCGCTGGCCCGGCCAATGGCATACTGGAGATCGGTTGGCAGCCGCAGGTTCTTGTCGGTGTAGGTGGTCATGCGCACGTCCTCGGCGGAGCGCTCAATCTGTCCGCCAAAGGTGGGGATTGGCTGCGTGAAGTAGCTGACCAGCGCGGAGGAGACCAACGCCCCCAGCTTGTTCTCCGAGAAAGAAACACTGTCAATTACATCGTTGAGGGACTGGAGCATGGACAGCTCCAGCATGGGGTCGGAGATGGACTTCAGGGCGGTGGAAATGCTCTCCGCCGTGTTTCCCCCCTGTCCCATGGAGTCCATCAGCTCCACGCCCATGAAGAAGGGCAGGGCCTCCGGGGCCAGCCAGTCCAGCGTGACATTCCCGCCGCCGGGCAGGTTCAGCGCGTAATTCTGTACGCCCGTCAGGTCGTTGATGGCGTCCTGCCCCTCGTCGTCCCCGCCGCCGCTGGTGACAATCCCCTGGGCGAACAGGTACGCGCCCAGCGCCATGAGCCCCGAGCCGGTGAGTCCGGAGGCGATGTGGTCGATGGCCTCCGCTCCCGTCATCCCGCCGCGCTTTACCTGTATCAGATCGTAGGTCAGGGCCTTTGCCAGCCCGGCCGGGCTGTACTCCATGCCCCGCACCAGGATATTGGCCGGGGTGCGCTTGAAGGGCAGTACGGCCTCACCGGCGGGCCCTAGGGCGCGGGCGATCTGCACCACCTTATCCGATACCATATTCCGATCCTGATAGGTGGCTTTCAGCGCCTCCCGTCCCGCGTAGTCCCGCGCCCGGCTGAGAATCTGTGCGTCCACCGTGTTGTTCCGCATCTGCTCCGCTGTCACGCCGTTGGATTGGAGATAGCCGGCCAAAGCGTCGGCGTAGGTGATACGCTTGAAAATGGCGTCCTCCGCCTCCAGGGCCCAGGAGTTTATCTTGCGGCCCGCCTCCAGAGGGGCGGTTCGGAAAATACGGCGGCGGCTGTTGATTTCCGTTCGAATGTCGTCATACTTGTTCCCGGAAAGCACGTCCTGCGCGTTTGCCCAATCGGCCCACGCAGCCTTATAGAGCGCGGGATTGGCCGCGAACGACTTGGTGCGTCCCAGCCTTCCGCCACTGACCTTGGAGACCCCCGCCTCGATGGTTGCCGCCACCCGGTCCTTTGTCCAGCGCAGCGGCTGGAATCCGACGTTGCCCACGATGTTTCGGATGTGCGTCCTTGGGTTAAAGAGCATCGCCATATACCGCCAGGCGTTCCACTTATCCTTCCATTTGGCGGGCACCTGGTCAGCCACGTTCTGATAGATTTTGTCCAGCACCTCGTCCCGGCCCGCCTGGGCGGTCTGCTGGTTGAACTCCTCAATCAACGACGGGTCAATGGTGATATCCAAATCCTTGTAGTTTTTCTGGATGGTCTTTTCGAGCTCGCTCACCACGCGCTTGGCGGCGTAGAGCTGGTCACTGGGAGCCAGCTTGCGCAGGATGGAGGCCGCCTGTACCGCCTGCCCGGCGGTGGTCTCCATCTGCGCGTAGAGGGAAAGCAACTCCGCCGTGGCCTTCCCGTCTCCCGCGTTGGCGGCGTTGATAAGGAGCTGCTGGCCCAGGGTAGCGATGTCTTTGGACACGACGCCCTTGCGTACCTGGGCAGAAAACTCCTCCAGCGCCCTTTGATAGCCCTTCTCCTCAATCGTCCGCACCGCCCGGTCAGTGGAAGCCAGGTCGCTCCGGCGGTCATAGGACAACTCCCCGCGCAGCACCATGTTCTGGATGTCCCCCACCACCTCGTCAGGGATGGCTTTTGCACCCATGGCGGTGGAGGCGGTCTTGCGGATGCGGCGGCCCTGAGGATCTGTGGTCGGCACGTCCACCGGACGGGCCGCGTTGGCCCCTTCGGGGAAGAACTCGCTCCTGGTGCCCTGGAACTCCGACCATGGGTCGAAGCCCTTCCGCGCCGCGCCCACCGAGCTCTCCGGGCCTGTCTCAAAGGCAGGCCCAGGCCCCTCCCTGGGCGTATCCTGTGTTTCACCGCGATCGCCCTGCTGTAGGTTGACATCCTGCTCGCCAGGGAGTATACTAATATTAGAAGAACTTTGCGGCGGTTCGCCTTGGGCGTTAATCACAGGGGCGAGACCCTCTTGGGTCTCGAGCATTGTGTCCCGTGTCGTGCGAGTTCTTCTTTTGTATAATGTGTCAGTTTGCAGGAGCTGTTTTCCGTCCGATATTCCCTGAATTGTAATGTAGTAATCGCCCATCTGTTTTTCAAATATGATCGCAGTCCTTCCTTTGCCATCCATTTCCTCGGAAGTATATATGCGGTCAGGGGACGCTAAAATTTCTGGGATTCTCGCAATGTCGTTCGGAGTAATTGCGATTTGTCCTCTACTTCGTTCTGTCGCTGCATCTCCGTGGTTTTTCATAATGTGACGGACATCATCGCCATTCATCATGACGCCAAACCCTTTCAAATCCAAGCCAGTATCTTCATGGATTTTCTGTGCGACAGGATCTGGGACTCTACCAAGATAGGCGCGGTCTGTATTTTGCTTGTTTATAAGCGCATTTTTCACAAACGAAACTGCATCCTTAAATGTGGAAACAATTTTATTCTTTTTCCCGCTGGACAGATTGATCCGTTCCCGTTCAGTCAGAGAGGTCAGTCCGTTTTCATTCACCGCCTCCTCCGTGGGGGCGGTCTTTTTTGTCCCTTCCGATGCTGTCCCTCGGTACTCCCGAGAGCCGGGCAGATAGGCCCGCTTCCCGGCCAGCGCCTCTTCCCCGGTGGGGAGCATTGTGGTGAGCGGGTTGTCCGCCACATCCCGGTAAGCAGGCGCGCCCACCGAGCTCTCCGGGCCCTGCGCCTGGGTCGGCCCGGCGCCGGTCTGGTTCTCCACCGGCTGCCTCGCACCCTCCATGATAGTATCCAGCTCTTGGATGTACGCATCGTAATCCTGGAACACTCCGGCGAACTGTGCCCGCGCGTTCTCCGGATCTGCTTTGTAGTAGCCCCAGACCAGGGCATTGAGTTCGTCATAAACGGTGTCCAGCTCTTCCATGGACAGATCAAACAATGTCTTTCCTGGATATCTGCTTTCAATTACAACGTCCAGAACCCCAGTCGGATCTCCTGTATATGCTATACGTTCACCTACCGTATCCACAAAGCTGCGGTAAGCTTCATTGCCGCGCTGTTTTAGTGCATGGATAATCTCGTGGTTAGGGACAACGGCGGACAACTCCTCCGGGATGGCATCCGAAAGATAAATTACTCCATCCGATGTAAGTCCGAGCGTATTCGGCCTGTGTGCTTTTATGACACTATCCTCTACAACAACCGCATCAGGTGTATAGGCTTTTGCCTGTCCAAGCGCACGATTTACAGCAGGTGAAGAAGGGTTTTCGACTATGTGCCCCCTGGCCCATTCTCCGATTCTTGCTTGCCCCGCTGCGCCGCTTTCTCCACGGTATACTGCTCCAGCCGTTTCCGGTATCTGTCCATCTCTTCCGCCGTGTATACCCGCTTCTTCGGCTTGAAGCCGTATAGTCCCTCCACGACCTGTTCCCAGGTCAGATGCTTGTCTTCGCTCATGCGTTACGCCTCCGTCTGCCCATTCAGCCGTTTCTCGGTTCTCTCTTCCATCAGTTTGTGAAGATGCTCTTTCTCCTCCAGTGTAAGTTCTCTGACCTCCGCCCCGTACATCTGTTGCATAAACTCCTTGAAGTTCGCGAGCTGTCGCTTCTCCTCCGCCATCATTCACGCCTCCTGTCCGAATATTTTGTGTGCCTCCATCATAGCCCGCCCCGGCTGGATTGTCAACGGCGCTGCGCTGGTAGGCGGGGGAGCCGGGCAGAAAGAGGCCGCTTTTGGCTTCTTCGGCCGTCGGTAAGGTAACGGCCAGCGGATTGCCGCTGGCGTACCGGGCCATGTTCTGGCCTGCCTGGATATTGGCGGTGGCTCTCCGGGCAATGTCCTCGTTGCTCCCGATAGCCCTCCGGGTGGTTCTGATGTCGGATGCCGCATTGGAAATCGCCCCCGGCAGCTCCAGGCCGCCCTGGAGCACTCCGGCGGCCACCGCGCCCATGAGCGCACTCTGCCCGATCTCTCCCAGCGTGGCGTTGGGGGCGTCCGGGTCATAAATGGCCCGTTGCAAATAGGGTGTGAGGGCGGTGGAAAGGGCCTCCTCGCCGCCCTCGCCCGCAATACCCAGGGCCCGGCTGACCAGGGGGCTGGCCTTGACTGCCTCGGCAATCTGCTCCACCTTGCCGCCGCCCAGGCCGGGGATGCCGCCCGCGATGCCCTCAATGGCGGTCTCCAGGGCCCCGGAGGCCGCGCCGAAGGCCAGGGCCTGCCCGGATGTCGCCCCCTCCGCTTTGGCCTGGCTGGCCGCGTTGCCCGCCGCCTGGAGGCCGAACAGCGCCCGGCCCACGTTCTCCCCGCGGGAAATCGCCTGGGCGGCGTTGAGCCCCTTCCCTGCTGCGGACACGGCCTTGGACGCGCCGATACCGGGGAGCATCTGCACGATGGCCTGTCCGATGCCAGTTACATTCTCCGCCCCCTGACTGGGGCGGTATCGCTCACGGATGCTCTCCTCATAGTCCCGCGTGACGCTGTTCTCCAGGAAGGCGTCGGCGTTCCGCCCGGCCCACTCCGATACCGGATTGGGAGCCAGGCCACCAAGAGAACTAATCCCTTGCACTCCCTTATAGAAGCCGCTGCCGATGAAGTCCGTAACGCCCTCACCTGCACCGAGCAGGGCGGCGGCCGCCCGCTCGCTACCATACAGGAACGGGGAGCCCTCCACGCTCACCCCACCCGCCAGGAAGCCCCTCTCTCCCGCTTTGGGCAGGGTCAGGGCTTTCCCCTTGCTCTCAGGCAGCGCGGCGGGCGGCGCGGATTTTACCGTCCGCTGCGCCGGAGCGCGCCCCGCGCCGCTCCCTTGAGAAAACCCGCCTCGGTTTTCAGCCGCAGGAAGCTGGGACACGTATTCACTCCCGCCATAATACGAAGGCCCATATTCCTGATCGATTTCCCGCCGAGACGCCTCTGCCTTTCTCCGAAGAAATTCACTTGCCATCGTGACACCCTACGCTTTCCGATAAGTATATTTCCCGGTTCTCTCGTCGTAACTCTCAATAATTGCGCCCGTATCCACATAGTGCTCCAGTTCAGGATAGGTCAGGCGGCCAAAGCCGGGAACATGAATCCAGTCCGAGGCGGCTTCGTCCGTACGGTTCGTCACCTGCTCACTCCCAGCGGTGGGGCCGCCGCTCTTGGTGGGTTCCCATCCATACATAGCTGTGATCGCGGCGTCGAAGTACCCGTTGGAGCGAAGAACCGACAGCACCTCGTCACCGAAGTAACCGTTCTCCGCCAGCTTCTTCGCCTCAGAGAACGAAAGCTGATTGCCGCTCCTATCCTTTCCCCCACCTATGCTTCTGCCCCGGTTCGCCTGCTGGGCAAGCTGATTCTTATAATAGCTGCCCAGTGCGTTGGCATAATCTTGGGAATACCCCGATTGCTGGAGAAGTTCAGCCGGGGGCATGGTGCCGGTCTGGAGCATATTGTCCACCTGCGCCTGTGCCAGCTCTCTGAGCGCCTGCTCCCGCTCGTAGTTCTGCTGTTCGATGCTCTGCTGCTTCTCCCACTCATAGGGAATGTTGCTGGTGTCCCATCCACGGTCTGCCAGGCCGCCGTAGTCGCCCATTTCCGCCCGCAGAACCGCCTCGTTCAGCGCATCGGTACGCCGCTGGTTCTGAGACGACAGCTCGTCCAGGAACTGCCCGTAGCTGAAATTGCGGTCGGTGTTGTACTGGTTGAGCTGGTTAAGGTATTTGTCGTAGTCGCTCTGTTCCGCCCCCTGGACAACCCCCAGGTTGCTCAAATCCATGTTGTAGTCGTTCAGATACTGGTTGTAGGCCAGTTGGTAGAGGTCTGGAATCTTGTCGGTCAACTGGGCCGCGTAGTAGTTGGACGCCTGGTTGGCGGCGGCGTTGGCATAGGAGGAGGGGATTCCGCCGGAGGCGGCGGCCGCGGCGCCCAGGGCATCCGCCGTGGCCCGCTGGCCCTCCCTGGTGTACTGCTTGCGGTAGTTCTGGTAGAGGGGGTCGGTGGCCGGGTCGTAGGAGAAGTCCGGCCGATCCAGAAGCCCCGCGATCAAATCCTGTATGGTGTCGTCATAGCGGCTTTCATAGGTGGGGGCCGCCTCATACTCGAAGTTCCGGGGCGACATGGGGTCAAGGACAAAGCTGCCGCCATTCCCGCCCCCGGTGTATCCGCCCCAGGAGCTGCGCAGGGCGTCCGCCTGCCGGTGGGCCGCGGCCCTCGCTTCGTCGGTGGTGGCGTTCCGGTAGTCCTGCTTGGTTTTCAGGATGGACATGCCGAAATCCGGGTTCTGCTGGGCCATCGAAAGGTCGGCCTGGGAGAACTGGCCCCAAAGCCCGCTGTCCTGCGCCGACTTCCGGAACTGGTCATAGGTATATCTGCTTTTCGCCATAGGGCTCTCCTTTCTTATTGCCGCCCCGGCCTGCTCTTGAGCTCGCTGCCGGAATAGCTCTCCCGCACCAGGGAATAGAGCCGCCACCCGCCGGTGCCGGAAAAGCGGATGCGGAAGTGGTCGCTTCTGCGGGGGATGATGGGCAGGTAGAAGCTCCGCTTCACCGTGGCGGAGAGGGTGGTCACCTCCCGCCACTCCCCGTCGCTGTCAAACTGCATTTCGATTTTGACCGACGCCCCGGCGTCCAGCTCCATGCGTACCTGGAGCTTGGCGGTGCCCTTCTTGTTGGCGTCGCCCTCGGTGAAGTCGGCAAACTCCGCCATGCTCTCCACCGCGCCCTCTGGTGCGGCGTCCTCCGGCACGGTGCGGGTATTTCCGTTGAGCCACAGCCTGCCGTCCGCCCCCAGGAAGTACAGCTCCGCGTCCCACCCGAAGCCAACGGCCTCCAGACTGTCCTCCTTGTGCCACACGCCTTTTGGGGTGTCGTAGACAAAGAGGGTGTGCCCGCCTGTGCTGTCCTCCAGGGAGACGTAATACTTCACCCCGTCGCTGCCCGCCACGCCGTTGCGGTAGCGGTCTGTCCCGAAGGGGGCGGCGACGCTCTGCGGGATGCCGCCGGAATAGGCCACCACCCCCACCCGGCTCAGATAGTACAGCGTCTCCCCTGCAATGGCGAGACTGGCGTGGCTGCCCGCCTCCACCCCCAGGGACGCGCTGCTCATCACTTGGAAGTTGCTGGGCTTGTCCCCGTAGACCTTGTAGATCTGTTCCTCCTTGAAGAACACCGGGTAGCCCCGGTAGGCAAAGCATCCAGTAAAGTCCCCGGCGCTGCCCACGTCCACCGCATAGGAATCGGTGCTCACCCCGTCGAACACATTCCAGTTGAAAGGGTCGCCCAGCTTGGAGGCGTAGATGGTGTCGCCCTTGCAGCCCCACAGGCGGTTCTCGTTCTCGCACAGGAGGTCCAGCTCGGGCACCTCCCGCCTGACCGTCAGCTCCTCCGTGTCGCCGCCCTTGTTGATGGTGAAGGAGTTTTCATAGAACCGCAGATTGTCCCCATCAATCTCCCGGATGACAATGGTCTGGTTGTTGCTCTCGTGGGTCTTTGCCCCGGATATGGTCACCGCGTCCCCCACCTTGAAGATGGAATCCCAGTCGGCCCCGGAGGCGTAGATGGTGTTGGCCTCGGCCTCCTCTTCCGCGTAGGTGCCGTCCTGAATCTTCGCGCTCCCGCTCCAGCCTGCCTCCAGGCTGCCGAACTCCCCCGTCAGGCGGTTGTAATACGCCTTGTCGGGCAGGATGATGATGTAGGCCCCCAGGGCGGCAAACTGCTTGCGCCCGTCCGCAACGTCGCCCTTTTTCTCTCCTTCGGAATAGAAGCCCGTGCCGTCCACCCAGTACAGCCCGTCCTTTGCATACAGGCCGTTGGGTTTTGCCAGGGTCTCCACCAGATACCGGGGCCGCCGTGCGGAGAGCAGCGGGGCGAGGTCGCTGGTCAGGTTCTTCATGTCCCAAAGCGTCCCGTCTCCGGCGGCCAGCCGGTGGTCATAGCCTCCGAAGCGAGTCTGCCCATACTTACGGATGCCGTCGGCGTGTACCATATCCGGGAGCATGCTCACTCCTCCTTCACGTCCCCGCCGGGCTCCGTATCGCCGGACTGCTGGGAAGCCATCAGCTCCAGGGCCCGGCGCAGCGCCATCCGGCAGGCCGCGACCACGTCCACCGCGTCGCCCCGCACCGGAAGGGCCGCCAGCAAATTGTAGGCGTTATTGATTTCGTTCCGCGCGTCGTTCATACTTGTGCCTCCTTAGTCAAATTGAATTGAGAGAGTCCATCAGATCCAGGAAAATGCTCGCCCGCATCAGGTCGCCCCTGGCCGGGGCGCGGGGGGTAGAGACGGGCGGGTCCATCGCCCGGATCGCGTAGACCGCGTGCTCCACGATTTCAGCGGTAATCGGGTCTCCGGAATAGGCCCGTTCAAAGGCCCCGTACTCCGGTAGTCCCACATAAAGTCGGAAATCGTTGATTCGGTTGCAGAACTGGTTCCACTCATAGGCGGAGATCCGCACCGGACGCCCGGCCCGGATTACAGAAGACCAGCCCCAGTCGTCCGGCCTCTGCGCCGCCGGACTGTCCACCGTAACCGTATCAGAACCGGCCGGCCAGTACGTTCCATCCTTGACCCGCGTGTAGCCCCAAAAATCGTAGGTGCCGGGGTCGTAGCCCACCCACCGCCGGGCTGTGGAGGTGGAGCCCCCGGAGGCGGGGGCCCGCACACTGTCCACTACACCTGAAATACTGCTGGATGAGTGCGTAAACTGATACTTTGTGATGCCAGCCTCCACATAGCCGTTGGCCTGGTTAAAGGCAGAGCCCAGCCCCGTAATCCTCCAGCCAAACTCTTCCTCACCGTCGCTCAGGCTCAAACTTGCCATACTTCCGCCTCCTATGCGAACACGGCTTCCACGTCCAGCCCGTACACATTTGCGTTGCTGAAATCGACGCTGCCGCGTACAGTGGTGGACAGAAAATCCCACGTCGCCAAAGCGCCCGCAGGGGAGGAGAAATCGACGGATGGGGCGCTGCCTGCGAAATAGGAAATCTCCAGCATGTGGTATAGACTACCGTTATACTGACCATACATATTGAAGCTGCCGCCGCCCACCGCCTGCGGGTATACGCTGAACTCGTTGGCCTTGATGGTGGGGCTTCGGATCTCCGTGGAATCAATATAAGTCGATTTGATGTAATTGGGCAGCCGGTTTTTGTCGGCGATATCATAGGCATCCTGCGCGGTCTGCTCCACATGATCGAAGTCGTCCTGCAACCGGGAGCTGAAATCGTTGAATGTAATATGCCCGGACAGGTTTAGGTTTGTGGCGTCAATCTGCCCACCGTCGATGGTGAGGGTGTCCCCTGCCGCGTTGGTGATGGTCACCCCATTGGGAGCGATGCGCAGGGTTTGGCTTAGACCGGTCTCAAGGTCGCTGACCGACTGCGTGATGCCGTTCACGGTTACCGTGATGCGGGACAGGTCCCCCTCCGCGTTTGTCAACCGCACCTCCAGCGCCTTGGACGACTGCTGCAATGTGGAGACGTTCCCCTCCAGGTCGCTCACCTGGCTGGTCAAACTGGTGGAGGTTTGCTGTAGAACCGAAATGTTTCCCTCCGCATCCGTCATGCGGGAAATCAACTGCTCCGCGGTCACCGTCAGAGAGGACAGGTTTCCCTCCACGTCCTTGAGCTGGATATAAACCGGCTCCGTAATCAGGCCCGCAATCTCCTGAAAGGCGGTGTCGTTGAAGTTTTCCCGCCCAAGATTCGCCATTGAGTAGCGAAGCTGCTCCAGCAGCATGTATAGGTAATCGCTCACCATGCGGAACTTCTCATCCGTGCTCTGGTTCCCCATTAAATCCGGAAACCCGGTGTCCGCGCTCAGCAGATTACTCGGCATGTAATCACCCCACGATCTGGGCCAACAGATAGCCCACCACACCCGTAATGATAGCCGCCACAACTGCCTCCCACCGCTTGGACGGCTTCTCTTTCAAGGCGTTCAGGTCGGCCGACATTGAGGACAGCCGGTCGATGATATTGCCATACTGTGTGGTAACCGTGGCCATACCACGTTCCAGCTCACCCAGCCGATCATAGATTTTTTCGCGCGCAAGTGAGCTATGCTGCTTCTGTGCCTCTAACGCCCGCTCCAGTGCCTCCACGCGGGCGATGGACACACAATTTACCCCATTGATAGGGCAATCGTTTTCGGGCATACTCAGCCCTCCCTGTCGTCCTTTGGCTTGTGGTAGGTGAGGGCCTGTGCGCTATCCCCCAGCCCTTTAGTGGTTGGGTCGGTGGTAACACCCACCAGGGCCAGCACGCCAAATACGGCCGTGACCAGGGCAGTGAGCGCCTGCTGCCAGCTCCCGGCCTCGGCGGTGATGTCCACCCCAAAGAGCTGTGCCATACCCACCGCAAACGCGCCGAGCACGCCGATGAGCCCCGTCCAGAACGCGGGGCTCTTCAGTCTGACTTTCCAGTTGATCATGTCATGTACCTTCCTTTCTCAAAGCGAGGCCGCCCACTTGATGATGAGTGCCTGCACGTTTGCGGCGGAGTATACCCCGCCCTTCCAGTAATCCGGGCTGTTAATAAGCCCAGCGGCAGCCAGCTTGTCCACAGCGGCACCCAGTTCGGACACACCGGCCGTCTTTCCCCGGCACAGAGCCAAGAAGCCCTCCCAGGCCCCGGTGGTGGCCCGGATGGTCTTGGGGCAGTCCTTGCCGTTCCAGTGGGCATGCTGCACCACTCGGTCGATGGGGATACCGTGCTCCTCCATGAGCTGGCGCACCAGGCTGGCGGCATTGGCCTGAGCCTGGGCAAAATCGCCCCCGGCGTTGACGCAGATCTCGATGCCGATGCTGGTGGCGTTGCCCGGCCCGTCCTTGCCGTCCCCGGCATGGTAGGCCGTCTCGTAGTCGGGCAGGTGCTGGACAATGGCGTGGTCGTCCACGGTGTAGTGCCAGCTCACCAGAGCATCCTCCCCGGCGGCGCTGTCCAGATAGGCCCCGTGGGCCGCGGCGTCAGCGCCCTTAGCCGTGTTGCCGGTCTCATGGATGGTGATGTAGGTGTCCGGGTTGGTGTCCCTGCCCGGCCGGTTTTCACGCCCATCGGAGATGATATGCTCCTGGATGGCGAGGCCCGTGTCAGTGGCCCTCTGAGGGCCCTCCACGGCCTCCAGATAGGCCAGGGACACCCAGCCCTTGGTCGTCCTGCCCCAGCCGTCCCGGACCTCCAGCACGTCCACCACCGTGCCCATGGGGTACGCCCCCACCTTGCCGTAACTGGTGCCGGGGCCGCTTCGGATGTTGACGCCGATGCTGGGCGTCACTTTGTACTTGCCCATACTCTCCTCCTTGTCCGGCGGTGCCTGCCCCGCCTGCTTGAGATACACGCAAATCCAGTTGTGCACCTTGCGGCTGGCGGTGATGCGCTCTCCGCCAAAGTCGCACTGGCTGGAGCCGCCCCCATCCAGCATAACGGCGGAGGCCCAGCCCAGCCCGGCCAGCTCGTCCCGCAGAGTTTCCGGCGTGGCTGCGTCTCCGGTCCCATCGCCAGAGCAATAGAGGGCCAGACTGCCACCACGCAGGCCAATGGCGCTGCGCCCCCTCTTGCCTCCCTGGGCTGATCCGTAGGAGGGCTTATCCACCGGCTTACCGGAGGTAACGAGGGCGGTCACAGCGATAAAGTTGGCCGCTCCCCTGTACTCGGATGTCATGCGGATGTCCGGGCCCTTGTCCCAGGCGTAGCCCATCGGACGCCAGGGCGTGCCGGAGAGCATCACCCCGCCCACCTTGAGCAGCGGGCAGGCCGAGCCGTCTGGGTTCCACATGCCGCCATTGAGCACGTAATGGGCCTTTGTTTCAGCCTTGACCTGAGAGAGCGTCTTGCGGCAGTTGGTGACTCTCAGCTCAATCCGCTCCACGGACGAGAGCGGGACATATGTAATGATCTTACTCATTTGATTCACATCCTTTTATCCAGCGATCCCGCTGTTGATTACTGTTCCGGGGCCAGTAGCCCGGCCAGCTCCTGGTACTCCTCCGGGGTGAGCCGGTCGGCGGCGAGATAGACATCCATCTTGTCCTGGAGGCCGTCGGTGCGGCCCCGGTCAATAAGCAGCTTGCAGAGATTAAATACCGTGTTCATGTCCTTCCCCTTCCTCAAACAGCATTGGTGGTGATTTCCAACATACAAAGTCGTTCCTCGTGCTCGGCCAGCATGTCCAGAGTGATGTCCTCTGCGAGGGGCGGCTGGGGTTCCGGCTCCGGCTCTGGGGGCCGCTCCGTGGGCGTGACACCCACCAGCTTGCCCCCCTCAATCTGGAGGTCACACCAGCCATAGGTCGCCCACACCGCGTCATGGAGGTGGGCGGGCACCTCTATGTAGTCATCCAGCCAGCAGGCGCTCCGCCCGCTCTGGCTCTGGATCGGGTGCTGGCCGGTTTCCAGCGGGTCAATTTGGATGATGGTCATAGATGGGCCTCCTTTCAGCCAATGGCAAGATAATAATACTTGTGTCTTTTGTCGTTTCTTTGGGAGTTAGCATGATGAGTGCTATACCACGTTATAGTCTTACCGTCTGAAGACTTCTTCGCATAACTGCTGTCCGGATCACCAAAGCCTCTATACTGCTTAAACTGTGTCGTTAAAGCTCCTGTGTATATAGAATAGTAATTATTGGATGTGTCCCCTAAATTACTGGTGAAAAAACCACTATCCAGTGTTTCTTGCCAACCAATAATAAGCAACTTGGGGGCAAAGTCAAACGTCAGTGATGTCGGGTTACTGCTCCCCCATCCGGTTCCACTGTTATAATCCCCCGTCCCTACATAGCTCCCCGTGGCAACCCTTGCCCCCGCGTGCTCGTCCACGTACTGCTTATTTGCGGCACTATTGGATGCCGTTGGTGCGGACAACCCTATCAGCTCAACTGTTCCGCCAATCGAGCCGCCACTGAACCCGCCGGAAGCATTAGCCACCAATTCAAGCCGACTTGCAGATGAGGGAGATAGTTCTATCGAATTGCTGCCATAGCCAAATTCAATCCCTGATCTAATTTCGAGGACGCCCTCAACTGTTCCTCCGCTCAGCGGCAGGAATGGAGCACTTTGCATACCAGCCAGAGCGGTGTTAAACTCCTCTTCGGTTCCGGTATATCCTTTCTCTTTTGCCGCCTGATAGGCGGACTTTCCAGGTGCACCATCCTTGCCGTCTGCCCCTGGAGCTCCGTCTTTGCCAGGCAGTCCCACCCCGGCAACTTTTTTGCCGTTTACAACGATAGCCATGTTACACCTCCACCCATTGCCACATGCCGATGCTGGCGACCGCGGTGGTGTACTTGTCAAAGTCGATTCTTTTCATACTGATTCGTCACTTCCTCTTTCTTAGAAGGCTTGCCTATTCTCTTCCAGGATGCTATAATGACTTCGCGGACCAACATTTTTACCCCCTCACCTTTCATTGGTCCATGCCACCCCCTCCGACGGGGGTGGCTTTTTATGTCTCCAAGAAGGTGGTGCGTGTAGTTATCTACTTTAGTTGATGCTCCCGCCGCTGTGCATACCACCTGAGCTAAAAATCAGAAAATCTCCTGTTATTCGGTATGTCTGGCCGCCATCAGAGGATGTGCCAAGTGCCTCCGCTCCACCCTCTACAGCGATTTTCCCTCCTGCCGATAGAGGGGTAATTAAGAGAATCGCCCCTTTAGGGCAGCGCATATTCCCAATCTCAGGGAGTCCGTCCCCTTCTAGCGACAGATAGTAGGTCTTACCCGTTGAGTAGGCTAATGGCCCATCTACCCGTACTGGGTGGCCCAGCTTACAGGTAACCTGTACGTCACCGTCCGATACCGCCAAAGCATTCGGCGGGGTGAGGCGCGTGATATATCCCGCATATTGACGAAATGGGAGCCCCGCGGCCACAGTCCCCCCCTGCGCCTCAATTGCTTTCCGAATTGCCTCTTTCGTCTCCTGTAAATAGGTTAGCTTATCCGCAGCAGTGCCCACATCACACCACCTCCCCGTTGATGGCATCCAGCATGGCATTGATGTCACCAACCAAGCCATCCACATACTGCTTGTTGGCGGCGTGGTTTTCGCTGGTCGGCAGCCCGCTTAAAGTGAGCGGACCCGTCATTGTCCCGCCAGTCAAAGGGAGGTATTCGCCTCCGCCCTTCCCCGCCAGCTCGTCTATGGCCTCTTGTACGTTGGTAGCCTCCAGGCCGCTGCCTGTGTTGCTGTAGCCCACATATTCGGCGGAGAGGTCGCCGCCCTCTCCGTCTTCTGTCACCTCAATGGTGTAGGGGCCGTCGCCAAGGCTCTCCCCCATCTGCATCGTGCCGCCGCCGGGAACAGTGACGGCATCCGGTGTATCCAATGTCAGAGTGTTTCCCTGTTGAGCCGCTTTCACCCGTGTGCCGCCCTGAATGGTCAGAGCGTTTACACCGTTTATTGTTGCATCCTTACCGGGTGCCCCATCTGCTCCGGCCGGGCCAGCGGGCCCATCTTGTCCCGGATCCCCCTTCGGGCCGGTCGGCCCAGCAGGCCCTTCCGGGCCCTGTGGGCCTTGTGCTCCATCCACACCGGCCTCTCCGGGATCACCTTTTGGCCCCTGGGGGCCCGTGGGGCCAGCCGGGCCAGCAGGCCCCTGTTCGCCCGGTGCCCCGGCTGGGCCGGGGGAACCTGGCGCGCCGTCTGCTCCGGCGGGGCCTGTCAGCTCTCCGGATTCATACTTCTCCTGGAAGGTCTGTCCGTCGGTGAAGGTAACCAGGTTGGCGGTGTAATCTCCCTTGGCCGGTTTCACCGCTCCTGTCCGGTTGTTGAAGGAGGTCACCCCGCCGCCCGCCGCGTCCTGGGCCCGTGCAGACCAGTATTTGGCGTTGTTGGTGTCCTCCCCTTCCCGCGTTCCGGTTCCGCCCACCGCCCAGCTCTCCGCCTCCGTGGCGGATGCCGCGGCATTTTCCTCCGCCTGACCGATGGACGCGGCGCTGGCGGCAGCCGCTTCCGCGCTCTTCTCTGCTGCGGCAGCCTTTTGCCCGGCCAGCTCCGCGCTGGCCGCAGCCTCTCCGGCGGAATCACTTGCATTTCCAGCCGCCGCCTCTGCGCCGTTCTTGGCGCTGACTGCGGTTTCCTTCGCACTCACCGCCGTCTCCGAAGCCGTGACCGCGGAATCTCTCGCCGCCTCTGCGGCTGTCTTTGCGGATTCCGCCGCCGTCCGTGCAGTCTCCGCCTTGCCCTGGGCCATAACCGCAGCGTCTCTGGAGGCCGCCGCCCCCTCTGCGCTCTTGCCTGCCTGGGCCGCGCTTTCGGAAGCCTGGGATGCACTTCCCGCCGCCGCTGCCGCGCTCGCGCCTGCATCTTCCGCTTTTTGCGACGCCGTGGAGGCGCTGCCCGCTGCTGCCAATGCGCTTTCCTCTGCGGCATCTGCATCTCCGGCCGCCTGGGCCGCGGCCGCCTCTGCCGACTTGCGCGCGGCTTCTGCCGCTGTGGCCGAATCCGATACCGCCTTTTGAGCAGCTTCCGCTGCCTCCGCGCTTTTCGCCGCATCTTCTGCGCTGCCCGCAGCCGCCGCGGCGCTGTCCACGGCCTTCCCTGCTTCCTGCCGCGCCGTGGCGGCGCTCTCCTGGGCAGAAGCCGCCGATTCCTGCGCTTCGCTCTTTGCTGCCTCTGCGGCGTCTCTCGCGCTCTCCGCTCCCGTCTTCGCGGCTGTGGCGTTCTGCGCATCCTGCGCCGCAGCCGCGGCGCTCTTTCCTGCGGCTGCCGCCTGCTCAGCCGCAGAGGCCGCGGCGGTTTCCGCACCCGTCCGGGCCGACTCGGCGGCTTCCTGCGCCGCTTCCGCACCCGCCTGTGCTGTTTCCGCCGCCTCCTTTGCGGCGGTAGCCTGTTCGAGCACCTCTGTGACGACCTCTCCCTGGAGCGCATTGATATCCATGAGTTCGAGCCATTCGTCCGCGTCCTCATATTTCCATTCCAGAGTCTTGGTGTCCTCGTTGTAGCGGAGCTGCACCTTGTCGCCCTTCAACGTCTCCAGCCACTCCGCCTCCGTGCCCTTGAATCCGTGCTTAACGGCGATTCCGTAGGCGGTGATATAGTAGCCGCGCCAGCGCTTTCCCTGTTCGTTACACTCCATAGTAGACCTCCCCGTGGGTGTCCGCCGGGCTGTAGGTCAGGGCGAACCACCGGATAAACTCGCCGAAAAAGGCGTTGAACATCTGCATCGTGTTCTGGTACTTTTCATACTCCCCGTTGGCATAGTCCACACGGGCCTCCAGATAGGCCGGATAGAGCTTGTCGTGGGGCGGCTGTACCAGAAGCTGCGCGTCCTTGTCCTGCTCGTAGGAGTAGGTGATGACCTCCTCGCTGGCAAACAGAAGCACCTCCGTCTGCACCATCCCCTCCACCTCATTGAGCCACCGGGTCTTTTCCTCGTTGGAAAAGGCGTTCGGCTTGACTGCGTCCACCGCCTGTATCACCTGAGCTACGGTCATGCTATCCCTCCTATCTGAAAACCGGGCGGCGGCAAACCCGCCGCCCGGCCTTTGTGCTGTCAGCCGCTGATAAGCTGAGTGCCGCCGCTTACGCCGCCCACCGCGGCGAAGCGCCAATCGTTGAAGCCCGCGGTGAACCGGGCGCGGCCCTTCCACACGTTGGCGTCGTTGCCGGGGTCAATCTCACTGCGCACGTTGAGCTGCACGCGGTCAAACCACATGGCACCACCGTACTGCTCGTTGTACCGGCTGTCCAGCAGCACCCAGGGAGACGTATCGGCGGTAATGAACTGGTTGAGGTAGGGCCAGATGATCACCGACCACCGGCCATACTGATAGTTAAAGCCGTTGTTGGAGGTTGTGGGGTCCTTGTCCGCGCCGATGGCGGCGAACACGTCCTTCTTGAGCTTGTAGTTGTTTGGGATCAGGATGGTGTCGGGGGCCACATCCAGGATCTCGCCGTTGTCGCCACGGAAGTCCTGCATGGCCGTCTCCATAGCGCCGAGGGCGTCGTTGGAGAAGGCGTCCGCAAACTGGTTGGACTGGGTCCCCTTGTTGCGCTCCAGGGCAGAGGGGTGGGCCTTGTCGAACAGGGCCTTGCCGTCCGCGCCCTTGGCGTCAAAGGTGCGGCCGTGGAAGCTGACGGAGGTCTTGCCCGTGATGGCCGCTCCGTACAGGGCCGCGCCGAACTTCTCCCGGGTGCGGTAATACCCGGCGATAAACTGGGCGGGCCGCTTGCGCAGATCCATCAGCTTTGCGTCCTCCACAATCTCCTGGGACATGGAGAAGGAGTCCTTCCAGGTCATGTGCTCCAGGGTCTTGTCGAAGCCCTCCTGCATGCTGTCCAGGGGATAGGTTCCGTTCTCGCCCACGGGCTGGAAGCCCTCCATGGCGGTCATGGTGCCCATCTTCTCGGCCCACTTGTTGGAGCTCTCCATATTGAACAGCTCCTTGAGCATACTCTGCTGCTCGAACGCCTCGCCCCGCTTCTCCAGGAACATGCGGATCGGGGCCTGGGACTTACCAAAAATGCTGTCCTGGAGGCCGGAGCCTTCGGTAAACGTAATACCAGCCATATATCTTCTCTCCCTTCTGTTAACCGCCGCTCTGCGTGATGTTCACCACGGCGGGGAACCGGACGCGCACCCGGTCGGATGCGGCGGTGCCGTCCATTCCAACCACCTCGGCCACGCCGTTCGTCTTGGTGGCGGTGACCTGTAGGCCGTCGGTGTGCAGCGTCACCTTGTCGCCCAGCTTGATGGCCGATGCGTCGGCCTGGAAGGTGGTCTCAAACATCATATCGGGCAGCACCCGCAGCACGGGGATGATGTCTCCCGCGGTGCAGGCCGTTTCCTTCTCTACCATGCTGATGTAGGTGGGGGTAGTGGTGCCGCTGGCCACCGCCAGATTGCCCCCTGTCTGTGTCAGGGCCATACCCACTTTAGGGGTGATGGCTCCTGCGGGCAGGTACTCGATGCCGGGGATTCTGCCCCCGTCTACCTGCTGAATGAGAAATGCCATTTTATTGCTCCTTTCGGCTGTTCTTCATGTAGCTTTGATAGTGCTTCTGGATCTCCTCTTTGGTCGCGCCGGGGTTCAGGGCCCGGTACTCCTCAAGGACGCTGTCGGGCACGGGGATCGCCCCGCCGCCGCGGCTCTCGGTGGCTTTCAGGTGCTGCTTACTCTGCACGGAGTTGATGGCCGCCTTCCGGCTGGCCTCCGCGGCCCGCTGGGTCAGCGTGTCATAGTTCGCCAGACGGTAGGCGTCCAGGATGGAGTAGCCCCGCTTGACCATGTCGTACAGCTTGGGATAAGTGTCCAGCTTCGCCAGATCACCCAGCTCCTTGACCGTGGGGTCGATGGCCTGAATCTGCCGGAGCTGCTCGTCCACCCTTGCCTTTGCCTCCTGCTCTCTGGCCTGCCTTGCGGCGGCCTCCGCCTCGGCTTTGGCCTGCCGGGCCGCCCGCACCTCCGGGAGGCCCTGGACAAACGCCTGGAACTCCTCCTGGGTAATGCCCGCCTTCTCCATGAGCTTGGCCTTCTGGTCGGCCTCGAATCGCTCCCGGTATGCCTCATACTCCGCTCTGGTGGTGATGGGCTGCCCGGTGTACGGGTTCATCAGCCCCGAGTTCTTGAAAAACTCATCCACCTGCTTCTGCGCGTCCTCTTTGGCCTGGGCAATGGCGGCGTCCCGCTCCGCCTCCGCCTTGCGGCGGGCTGCGGCAAACTGTGCGTCGCGGTCGGTTTTGGGTTCCTGCTCCGGCGCCTCCGTCTGAGGCTGTTCGGACTCTTCCGTTTCCTCTACGGCAGGGGCGGCGGCCTCCTGCTCTTCTGCGCCTTGTGCGGCGGCTGTAGTGGTGTCATTTTCCGACGGTTCGGCGGCCTCCGTCTCTTCTGCGCCTGTGGTAGTCTCCGGCACCTCTACATCAAACACCGCGCCGTAGTTGATTTCCATGTGTGTGTTCTCCTTTCACCCTATTACTTGCCCGTTCTCAGGTCGTTGCCCTTCTTGGCTGTGCCGTTCCCCTTCTTTCCCGTGGCGGGGTTGGGGGCGGTGACCTTCTGCACACCGCTGTGGCTGACCTTGCCGATGTATCCGTTCGCCATACTGCGCACCTCCTTTCTCCTGGATTTGCCATTTCTTCGCTGTTGGCGTGCGCTTGATTTTATGCCATATAGGTGGCCCTTGCTGCCGGGATCCCCCCGTCCTGCGCGGCCTCGGCCGCATCCTGCTTGGCTCGGGAGACCGTCTCCTGTACCGCCTGCATCTGCATTTGCTGTTGCTGCATTGCCATCTGCTGCTGCATCATGGCCTGCTGCTGTTGATACTCCTGCTCCAGATAGGTCTTGGTGTCGCCCGCGCCCGGATAGTGCAGCAGCTCCATCTTCGTCCAAAAAAGGATCAGGGTCTTGAGGTTGGTCGGGTCGCCGAACGCCCCGGTCTGGAGGTTCATCCGCGTCTCCTGCCACATGGCCTCCCGGTTGTTGGCAAGGGGGGCGGATGTGTCGCAGGAAAAGAGGAAATCGTCAATCCACCGCCACTCCCCCGTCTCGTCCTGCTCCAGGAAGTCGTAGCGGTTGAACTGCCGGTACTCGGCCCGGCCTTCGATGTCGTGGGAGACCACAGGCCGCGGCTCGTCGGCGTAGGCCAGCTTAAACTTGAACATGGCCTCAAAGAGCGCCGCGTAGGCCGCATTCTTCATGACCCGTTTTGACTCCAGCCGTCCGGCGGCCTGGGCAGCGGAGAACTCCTTGGCCGTCCCGCTGGTGGCGGTGGAATCCTTGCGGCCCTGGAAGGAATCGGTGATTCCGATGACCTGCCGCGCCTCCTCGTATACCTGCGCCAGATAGGCCATGTCCTGCTCAATATCCCCCTGGAGGTCGTACACGTCCAGATAGGACTTGTCCGCCGGGCTGGAGAGATAGATCTTCTTCATGTCCTCCTCGTCGTAGCGGATCTTGGCGTCGTTGGGGAGGCTGATGTAACTGCCCGATTTAGTGAGCTTGTCTATAATCTTGGCCTCGATGCGGTTGGTGGTGTTCTGCTGGTCGGCAATCTTGTCCAGATCGCTGTCCCCCAGGAACCTGCCGTACACGCTCACATTTTTTTGGAGGATAACCGGGTAGATGTCCGGCTTGTAGAAGGGAATCCGGGTCGGCTCCTGCACCACCGCCACCACGGGCAAGCCCAGCTCGTCCACTGTATCGGTGACAACCTCCACCGGCCGCGCCCCCGGAATCTCGGTGCCGTCGCTGCGGGGTATGGGGACATAGACCTCCTCGTACTCCTCCTTGGCCTCCTCCCACTTGTCGCCGCCGCAGTAGGGGCAGACCTTCCGCTTGCCCCGCCGCCCGGTGGGCGTGCCGTCCGGCCCCGCGCCCGCCCCGTCGGGGGTCATGCCGGGCAGCAGCCCCTTGTCCGCCGGGGCATCCACCGGCTCAGCCTCCAGGGGTTCCACCGCGCCGCACCGGGCGCACCGGCGCAGCCGCCGGGCCTGATAGTCCTCCAAGTCCTCCAGCGCCGTGTCGTTCACCCAGGAAAACAGGCCAATCCCCCCGTCCGGGTTGCGGTAGTAGGCCACATACTGGGTCACCATGTCGTCCGCCGTGCCCTCGCCGCTGCCGCCCTTGACGTCCGGCTCCTCCTCTGCCTCCTCAGACACGTCCACGCCGTAGGTGCGCTTGATGTACCCCTTGGTCTGCGGAATTTTGAGAATGATGTAGTCCATATCCTCTACGCCGGTGTAAACCCCGGCCTGGGGGATGATCTGCTTTGGGTGGAGGGTGGAGACGGCCAGCTCTCCCACGGTGGCGCTTCCCGCCTTGCTGTTATCCCACTCCACCAAAAAGGCCCCGCCGCCCTGGATGGGGATGGTGCGCTCCATGATGTCGTTCATCTGCTCAAAGGGCAGCCGGTCCAACTCGTTGCGGAGCATGTCCTCGATGAGCTTGGCCCGCCACTCGTCCTCTCTGCGCCGGGGCGTGACCTTGGGCTGGGGGATGTTGCTGTCCACCTGGCTCTCGATCATCTCGGCGCACAGGTTGCGCACGTGGGGGGTCTCCTTCTTCCGGGCGGTACAAACGATGGGCCGGATGCGGCTGCAGCCCTGGTACAGCTCCTCCCGCCCGTCCATTTTGGACAGCTCCGGCTCATATGCCGCGTTGGCCCGCCCGAGCCTGTCCTGCCACAGCCGCAGCCGGTCTTTGTCTCTCTTTTTCATCGTTTGGGCTCCCCCCATTTCTTGATCAGGTATTCCCGCTCCTCCGGGCCTGCGTTGTTATAGTCCTCCCACATGGAGTCGTCCCACACCGCGCCGCCAGCCTTCCGGCCGGCCTCCACGGTGTATCTCTGCTGCGGGCGGATGTGGTGGGCAATTGCCAGGGCCATAACGCAGTCGTCGTGCGCGCCCTCCTCGGCCCTTGGCTTGTAGTCCTCGCCCCGCACAAAGGTGAGCATCTCCTGCAACGTGGTCTCGTCGGACACGATGGTAATGTCCTCCCGCACGGCCCGGATCAGCTCGGAGAGGATGACCGGGCGTGTTTTTGTCGATGTCCAGAAACCGAACGACCGCTTGATGCCGTGGGTGTAGTCGTCCAGCACCTCCCGGACGTACTGGTTGGGATAGCCCAGCCGCTCCAGCGTCAGGATAGGGTAGGTACTCCAGTTGGCCTCCACACCCACCAGCGCGGTGTTGTACCACATGCCCAGGCAATACACCTGCATGGAGTACAGATCCTCGTCGGTCTGGTGTCGGAGGACGGCCACCTGTTCCCCGGTGCAGTTGTCCAGCACCTGGGCCACAAAGCTGTCCGAGCCGTCCCCGGCGGTGTCTCCGCCGACCACATAGGGCACGCCCGCCTCCGGCGCCCGGTAGACCTTGATAAAGCCCCCCGGGTCGTCCACCCACCGGATACCGGATACCGCCCGCCCGTCGTAGTCATAGGCGAAATACCCCACCCGCACCGGCTGGATGTGCTCCAGCAGCCGGGCGGTCACGGCCTTGGCATCAAATACGGTCTTTCCGGTGACGCCCCACTGGCCCAGGCAGTAGACCATGTAATAATACTCGTCTGTGTCGCGGAACGCCTCTAGCGTCCGCACCGCCTCCTGGGTGAGAAAGCGGTTGTCCCTGTAGGTGGACTCGTGCACCGTGGCCCGGGAGTCGCTCCGATCGAAGAACCGCCCCTTGAGCCAGTGTGTAATGCTGATCGGGTTGAATGTGAGAATCATCTGGAGGTAGTAGGGGCACTGTGTCCGCAGGCGGATGTCCAACTGGTTAAAGTCGGCCTCCAGCAGCTCCGACGCCTCCTCAATCCAGATCCCGGTGATGTCATAGATGGATTTGAGCTTTTCGACGTCATCCAATCCGGCAAAGAGTATCTCGGAGCCGTTGGGAAATACGATGCGCAGCTCTCCCCGGTTGACCACGGCCCCGCTGTCGGGATAGTGCTCGGAAATCTGCCCACGGAGCTGTGCAAAGCAGCTCTCCCGCAGCGTCCGCGCCACCTTGCGGCACACCAAGAACCGGTGGCCCGGCTCGGAAACGCAGCGCTCCAGCACCTTGCGCCCGGCGAAGATGGACTTGCCAGAGCCGCCTCCGCCCTTGAGCACCAGATAGCGGCTTTCGCAGGAAAACAGCGGCATAAAAGTGTCGTTGCTGGTGTCCCTGAGATGGTTGTACCAGACGGCCAACCGGGCCAGCTCGTTAGTTGTCAATCGTCCTCGCCGCCTCTCTGATGGCCGCCAGCTTGTCGGACAGGGTCATTTCATCAGCCTGGGCCACAGTCTCCGCCTTCTCCTGGGGCTTGTCCCTCCACCTGTCCGGCCGCCTGTTTTTCAGCCAGAAAATCTGCGCCGCCGTGTCTGGTATGACCTGCTTCACGGTCTGGATGACCTTCCGGCCGTCCTTTTCGCTGATCTCCGCCCGCTCCTCCATGTACTCATAGCCCAAGGCCCGTTTTAAGAGGGCGTTTTCCACCTGGATATCCACGATTTCCTTGCCCTTTTTTAGGGCCTCGGAAATCTCGGGATGCTTATTCTTCCAATCGTACAAGGTTGCGGGGTTTATTCCCATTTTTTCGGCAAGCTGCTCGTCTGTCAGCCCATCCCGAGCCCAGCCCTCCAGCAGCAGGAGCCCGTCCGGCTCCAGCCACCGCTGATATTTGCCTTTTGCCACAACGGGCTCACCACCTCTCGCCTAAGTAGAGTCTTCCGATCCTCCTCCGTCTCCCCCAACGCGCTCTCTCTTTTTCTTTCTTTTCTGGGGGATTATAGGGGGTAATAGATAGGGGGTTATAGGGGGGAAGGAAGAGGGGGAAAAAGGGGGCGGTTTTCTTTCTTTTTCTCTCTCCCGGTTTGCTAGCATTTGCTAGACTTTGCTACATCGCCGCCTACTGTCGAGCTCTGGCTCGGATACGGCCAGCCGTCACAGCCTGTTAAGCGATACACCCGTGTGGGTTGTCAACCAAGAAACATGTTGATAAAAAACTGCTGTCCTTTCCCCGTCACCTTCGGAGTCTTGTTTACTGTAACGTGCCCATCTGCATGTGTAATGCTGGTTTCCTTGATTTCAAACAGGCCCAATTCCATCGAGCGCTGTGTGGGCATGTTGTAATCCGTGCCCTCTCTGCGGATCAGATATCCGTTGTTCCGCATCCAGTCAAAGAGACGGTTCTGCCCAGTGTCCACCCCATTCTGCTTGAGGAGCTTTGCCAGCTCTCCAACCAGTATGGATGTATTGGAGGCAGCCACGGAGTCCGCAAATAGCACCTTCGGCCGGTTGGTCTCCTTCTCCGCCTCCAGCATCTTAATCTTTCGATCTGCTATCTGGAGCGCACGGGCCATTACCTTTTCCGGGCTATTCCAATCCTTTTCCAATTGGAGGAAATACTTCCGGGCAATCTTCCCCTTCTCGTTCCGCTGTAGCATGCAGATCTCCTTGGCCATATCGATAGAGACGGCGGCATCTTTCATGCTCTGAGGGCCGCCAGCGGGGTTATGGACAAAAATGTCCGTGACTGCGTAATCCTCATTTTCAGCGAATCCATATTCGCACATACGGGGAAACCACTTGTGGTACGGTGTTTCTACCTCTAGAAACTCGTGGAGTTCCCGCGCTGATACTGCTGGCTTTTCGCCGCTAAAGTCAACTTTGATTAGTTCGTTCATGTAGATACCACCCTTTCTGTTTTGCTTCCCACCTTTATGTTGACTCAGGGCAGGGGAGTAAGGTGGCACCTCCCTTTTCGGCCCGTCGGCCTAGCCCTGATCTTTTGTTTGAGAGGCGGCGGGGGAATATCCCGCCATGCGTTTCCTCTCGTTGGGGCCACCCCCGTCTCCTGCAACTGCGGGGCGGCAAATATTTTTCAAAATATGTATTGACAATATCATATTTTATGATATAATTAAGTCATAAAAAGTAAAAGGAACAATATAGGAGGTAAAGTCATGAAACACTATGAATATTGCGTTTGCAAAGACGGCTGGATGATGGGTGCTTATATGGACGACAAGAAGGGAGCCGAGGATTGTGCCGCTCGTTATGCCTCCCAGTATCCTGACAGCAAGGTTAAGATCAAGGTCAATGTTTATGACGAAATGGAATACCGTTATTTCAAGGAGGTCGGTTGCTGATGACAAACAGAGAAGCATACGTGTTTGGCTGGGTGTTCGGTCGGCTCAACGCGGCGGCATATCCGCAGGAGATCGGAGGGGATCTCACCCTTGCCGCTCAGCGCCCGTATACAGCACTCGCCAGAGTCATTTCTGATGCTCACAGGCTTGGCCTCCTAAAGAGGGATCTCGACCGGCAGGTTGCTGAGGCGCTTTGCGAGATCACCAGCATTGACCCGCCCGTGGAGGGAGGGTCTGAAAAGTTCCAGCCCCTTGAAATGCAGGGGGCTTGGCAGTTAGGCTATTTTGCCGGTAAAGGCAAGCGCCCCCTTGCGTCTGTCGAGTTTGATATTGCCGCCGCCAGAAAGGCCAAAGGCTTGACTCAAGCCCAGCTTGCGGATGCGATGGACGTTAACCAGGCCGTGATATCCCGCTGGGAGAGCGGCAAGGTCAGCCCCAATGCCTGGAATTTGGACAAACTGAAAGAAATTCTGAGCTAATCCTGCCGCCCCTCCGGGGGCGGCTTTTTTGCCCTCTCCAGCTCGCGCGCTTTTGGGGGCATAGATACCCCTTGCGGGGTATGTTGCGGGGTTGGTCAGGCTTGCCGCGGGCCTGTATGTAATCCGCTGTGCGGTATCACATCACAATCATCAAGGCTGTATTACAATCAGCAACCTATTTCCGTTTCTGCTACTGACGCTTAGACACCGCTGGTCGGTCTACGTTTCCACACCTTTCCATCCTCACCTCACATACTCCATCCATAGGAACAGCCTTGATAATCACGGTACATCTCAACCCCTCCGCTGGTGTCGTCAGTCGGAACCGTTCATCTTTATAGGGCCGGGGTCAGCCAAAAATAATTTTTTCACCTTGCCGCTTTCGCACAGCGCACAAGGAAGGCCCGTCTGCTTTTAGCCTGTGGTGCCATACATCTGGTGCCACCGCCCGCCTCAAGCGGCGAGGAGCGGCATATGGCGGACAGTAGGTTGTCCAGCCGCCCATTGGCATTTAATTTAATCGCGCAGTGCCTCTTTTGCTTTCCCTCTGCGTTTGGAGCCGAGAGGCGGCATTGAGCCGCCACACGTCCGCGACGTAACGGGCCGCCGCTTCCGCTTCTGCTACTGCACTCGGCATATGTGCGCTTCTCGTTTAATTGTCACACCGTATTTGGATGCCCGTGCACAGGCAAACACGGCAGTTTTCAGCGGGATAGCGCTGGTAGCTATCGCCCTACACAAGCGTCCGGCTTCCACGGATGGGAGCGACCCAATATAGGCGGATTCCGTCTCTACACGCTCCGCCGGGCGCAGCCGCTTTCTATGTGTCGGCACACCGGGGCAGGCCATAGCTGCCACCGCTTCCGCCTCCATGACAGGCGGGCGTCGTTACCCTTCTCCGGGGCCGTCAGACGCTCTAGGCTTCCCGGTATAGTGTCTCTCCACAGTCATTCGCCGCCAGAGGGGTGCGACCCTCCGCCCAGTTTATCGGGTGGTTTTCAGCCGTGCGGCATATTGCACACAGTAGGGGCAGCGGCTGCACCGCCGCTACCCCCGCCATGTGAAGGAGGAAGGGGTGTGAACAAAAGTGGGAGCGCGAAGGCATACGCCCCCACGCTCCTATTTTCGCATAGTTATTATTTTGTGCTCACCACATGTTGTAAAAACAGAATATTTTTAACAATATAATGAAAGGTTAGCCTTAATCAAAATATCCCAAGCTCACATTGTAATATTTTGCAATTATCAAAAGATTTGATATCGTTGGCTCATGCTCTCCCCTCTCGTATCCTCTCAATGTGTTGGGCCCCAAACCCATCAACTGCGACACAATATCAACTCTTTTCCCCGGCTCTTTTTCTTCCCTTAACTTTATCAATTTCTCCGGGAACTTGTTCAAGGGCTATCCCTCCTTCGGCGGGTCTGGGAGGGGCATCCAGTGGGTGACACCGCCCGGCTCTCTTTCTCCGTGTGGTGTAATGACACGCCACTTCTTTCCCATGTCACTATGCCAGCCCATCATGGTCTGCCAGCGTTCATGCCAAAACGCCACCACAAGGACATCCGCTTGACTTTCCGGCAGTCTCTCCTTGACACTAATCCACTTACTCATGCTGTCCGCCCTCCCCGCCGTGGACTTTCTTTTTCATCTCTTTTGCAGCTCCTTCACCCACACCAAGGGCATAGGAATAAATCAGCCAGCAAACGAGGCTTCCTACCCAGCAGAAAACCAAGACAGGCATCGGCACCACAAACCAGCCATTTGCCTTGACGATGGACAGGATGATGCCCAGGAAAAGGAGCAGTCTAATCATTGCCGCCCTCCCCGCCGTGGATGGAGCCCTCCGCAATATCCCTTGCCTTTACTGCGTCTGCAAGAGTACGATAAGCACCGATATATTTTTGCTTTCCATTTATGTAAGCATAGGCCTCAAATTTCCCATGTTTCGAGAAGCAAATATTCCGTTCTCCTGTTTTATTTGTTGCCCTCAACCTTCGCTTATTAGGGGCGCAGTTTTCTTTATGCGTAACAAACTGGCAGTTATTGGGCGTATAATTCCCGTCCACGTCAATTCTGTCTATCTCTAACCCTGCTTTATAACCATGCGCAATCGCCCAGTCGCAAAAAGATTTTGGATCGCTTCTCCATGTATCATCCATAGTAATCCCACGCGCCCCATACCATCTGTAACTTTTGGCGTTTGGGTTTTCACATCTTGTTACAATCTGCCCCCACAGGCGATATACATCTGTTCCTTTATACCCATGTGTCCGCATATAGCACCTCTCCATTATCCAGCTGCTTGGCTTTGAAAAGTATTTCTCTGGTCATTGGGCACCTCCGATGATCTCGTCCAATGTGGCCCGCCTTATGCTCCTCAGCGTAGGAAACGTTTCATCAAGGTTATCAAGACTGCCCTTATAGTTGTCTTCGTCATCATACATGTAAAATGTCTGTCCCACTATATCAACGTATGCCAATGTTTTAACAACTGGATATAGCACTTTGATAGCCTTCGCCCTCTCCACCTCCTGCTCCGTCCAGCGGGGCTTGCGGGCGATGTTTTCTGGATGATTTATGAGATTGTTAAGACATTCCACAGTGGAGAATCCCCAGCAGTCATTTGATATTTCAATCTGAAATGTCCCATATTTATTGATACGAAATCGCCCTAACGTGTTTCCTCTAATTTCAAACTTTTCTTCTGGTTCAACCCCAAGCACCTCGCAAATTCTCGGCTTGTCCATGTTGGCCTCCTCCTTGATTTTCAGGTACTTTTCGATGGCTTCGTCCAGGTTGTCCTCCTTTCGCTGGCCGTAGGAGCAGAAATCATCCGGCTTGACCGGGTACTCCATATCGTGCTTGCCCATCCGGTAGCACAGTCGCATGAGCTGGTTGTGCCGTTTTGTACGTAACTCTCGGTAAAACTTGCACTCCCGGCACCTGACCACAGGCACGGCGTCGATGGTGGGTAGGCTATCAAACATACGCTTCATGACGGCTCCAGTCACCCCATCACCACCAAAGCACTCTCGTGCATTATCCGCATCAACTAGTCTCATGCTCGGCCTCCCACTGTTTCTTCATGTCTTCGTATAACTCTTCCATCTTTCGATCCCACCCCTTGAGCTTCCACAGGACAAGCAGGCCAAGCGCCATCCACTCCACAGCAGCTATGATCGTCAGAATATCAGCCATCCTGCTCCCTCCGTAGTGCGGCCTCGGCCAGTTCGCGGAGGCGGTCAATGGGGCCGAGAGCACGATATTGCTCCAGCTCTTGCTTGTCCACTCTCAGACCAAATGCTTCACCTTTGAGCTGTTCGATTTCCCCCGGCTCCAAGCCAGTCTCCTCATAGGCTGCGAGGCGGTCAACGTGCGGCCCGTAATCTTCTCTTCCTTCGGCATCGAGAGCTACAAACCATTTTCCATCACCATGCCCATTGTCACACCAGTATGTCAGCCGTTCCATGTCAGCCCTCCTTCTGGCCGCGCCATTTCGGCTTGCAATCAATCCCCGACCCCAGTTTACAATCCAATCGGACATACGGCCTTTTGTGTACCTCAACGGCATTGGCACAAATCTGGCAACCTTCTCCGCTGTACCACATCAGTGCCTCCATGTCGCCGACCGCCGCATCCCTCTCCCGCTTCACCTGCTCCAGCTCGGCCCGCAGCTCCTTGTTTTCGGCTTGGAGCGTGGAGAGGGTGCTCCGTACTTTCTCCACCACGGTTCTCATGTTCTGCATTGTGTGGTCGTCCCAGCTGGTTATCCAGCGCAGGAACCGCTTCTCTCTCTCCGTCAACTCTACACCCCGTAAAATGTCCTCAAATTCCGCTGGGATTTTCATTATTTTTTCCCCTTTCCGGCGGCCCATCAAAGGCCGTCCAGTATTGGCCGTACAGATCTAGGCTAAACGGCTTGATGTGCTTGCAGTAGAGGTATCCATCCTTGCACCCCTCTGCAATCTCCAGGCCGCCCCATTGGAGCTGGGCTATCCCTGCGCCCTCAATGTAGATTGCCGTCTCCTGGGTAATGGATTCTAGCTCCTGGCGGGTGTATTGGCATCTCATGGCGATACCTCCGGCAGGCGGCGGTAGGCAAGCCATGTTTGGCCGTATAGTTCTCTATTCCCGTAATCGTATTGGTCAAACGCCGACACAAATAAAGCCTTAATATCGTCAACGGTATGCACTAACACCCAGCAACTTTCCCCATCTTCCAGCTCGACGATATATACAGGCTTTTCCATCATATTGCCCAGCTCATTCCATGTCAGCGGCTCGTTCGGCGGGGTGAGGGTGGACATATTAGAGATCGCCTGCAAAAGCGCACCCCGTTCAACAGCGGTTAAATCTGTTTTCTTGATATACTCCTTTAGCGCATCCGAATCAATCGCACTCATCTTTCAGCGCCTCCTTAACCATGCGTGGGCTTCCCTTTGTGGGGATTTCTTGCGTTGGCAATAAAAGCATCCATAATAAGCGTGAGACGATTATGTTTGACTTCGCCATTTCCATCGATATAAAAGTTTTTCATGCTCCACCGCTGGAGTTCTCGGCCAAATGGATAGTCTACAACTACGTCTTGCCCAATTAGGGCTATAAATTCATTTTTTGTCATTGTTTAGCGCCTCCAGTCTCTTTCTCAGTTCCTCCCACGCCTCTGGGGTGAGAGGGCGACCACATTGAGAACAGTATTGGTGTCCCCACCGCTCCCATGCGATTGCTGTATCAGCTGCTTTGCAACGGTCACACCCCGGCCACAGCCGCTCCACCTGCTCCCGGCTGACGGGGCGGAGGGCGGAGAGGGCCATATCAATAGCATCCCAATAAGACAGCCCATCTTCCCGGTCATCCCAGTCCGGAGTCCACCGCTGTATAGTTTTCAGGCACTCAATCGCTTCTTCCCGCGTCATGGCTTGACCTCCAATCTCTGCAATTCCTCCGCGCTCAGAATCGGCGCGCGGGTGTTCCAGGCGAGCATAACCTCATACTCAGTGTCATATCGCCCTCCATAGTCAACATCCCAGCCGAACATCATTTCACATTCGTTGCAAGAAACGCTATAAACATGGTTCCTTGATGGGCGCAATAATCTTGGGCCATATGCTACAACTTCCGCTTCTCCCCCGCAGAACGGGCACGGAACCAGCACCCCCGCATCCGTCAGCCGCTTGGCTGCCTCTTTATTGCCAAGCAGGGTTAATTTGATATCATCCACCACAGATACCTCCCCACTGTTGGGCCATAGCCTTTGCCAGCCCGGAAAGGTCTTGGCCCTGTTTTTCTGCCGGTCTTTGCCGCCTTTCATAAACCATGTACCAGCTTCATGGCAGCCGCACTCCGGGTCTACGATGTCTGTCGGTTCCAATGGCGGCAGACCCTTCAGCCACAGACGGGTCTTTTTCTGTACTGGATGCCCGAACATCCAGGGCTGCACCTCCTGGCTGTGCGGCGGCATTTCATAAATTCTGCTTGATACTGGATTTTCAACACAGATTTTCGGGCAGTCCGCGTCCAGAAATTTCAGAAAAAACTCCTTTGCCTCCAAACCTTTCTGGTATCGCTCCTGATTGAGGATGCCGCCGCGAAACAGGTGCTTAGCACCAGCGTTTGACAAGTATGTACAGGGTGGAAACGCCAGAATCATATCCCACTGTATTTTCAGCAACTCCAGCGCGTCACATCTCAGATGCCACTCCGGATGCCCCCCGCTGCACGGCTCAATGTCGCAGCTGTACGCCTCATGCCCCAGCGCCCGGAACGCTTTGCAGACTTCCTGCGACTCCTCACAGGCCACCAACACCCTCATAGCTTAGCCGCCTCGTGATCACCCAGCAGGGCGCGCGTCTTATCGTCCACCGTTTGGCACCTCCTTGGCTGCTTTCCAGCGCTCTTTTCTGCTGCACGTCCCGCCGGCCGCATCACAAATGCTCTTGGACGAGCATCGTTCACATGGCCCAGCCTTAAAAAAATCTTTCATGTACATCGCGGTGGTTGATATGCTGTATCCGGTGGCCTGGGATATCTCCTCCGGCCCATGCCCGTCCAGCGCCATGCGCTCCAGCAAATCGCGGGACGGTTTTGGCTTTTTCGCTCTGGTATGTAGGAGGCAGCCAACTCTTTTGGGGTTACAGTCCGGCAGCGGGCACTGTCCACAGATTGCCGCCTCCTCCGCGTCCCGCTCCGTAATATTGCGTTCCACGATCGGCTCCATCGCGTCCAGGCTGCGCCAGGGTGCCACCGCTCCGCTGATGCCGTAGGGGTCTCTGGTGATCACAGCTCCGTCACCTCCACCCGAATACATCCCCCGTCCCAAAGCCTATGTATGACCTGCCTGTACCAGCGGTGATCGTCGTCGGGCAGCAGGTATCCCTTGAGCGCGTCCACCACGGCTTTGGCGATTGCTGCGTGGTTGTCAATGTCCAGCCCGTCGTCCCATGCAAAGGTGATGGAGACCGGCCCACGTACCATCCCGCGCCTCACACGGGCCTGTTTCAGCGCGACCAGGGTCAGCGCATGGAGCTCGTCGGCGTCCTTCTTCCGCTGCGCCCAGTGCTTGCCGGAGTAGTAGGCGTTCAGCCCAAACCGGCGGCAGAAGGCCGACTTGCCCTTCTTCGTGGGCGGGTATGGTATGTTAAACGTGATTTTCTCCATCGTTCCGCTCCAACACTAGGGCAAACAGCGCATAGGCCACCTCGAAATGCCCCTTCGCCAATTCTACTCCGCCTCCGTCCAACGCAAAAATACCGATTTTCATATGACGCATGGCCTCTTCCGCCGCTATGCCTATCGCCTTATCCATGTCCATCTCTGGCTGCCTCCCAACTATATCTCTTTGTCGGGTTTCCTCCCGCGTCGTAGTATCTCCGTGATTTGGTGTCGAACATCAACGGGATTACCTCGCGGCTGCCGGTCTCTCTGGCCTTGATAATCCTGATCCTGGAGTCAACTTCGTCAGATTCTTTTGCCCGCTCAACAGAAAAAACATTGTCAGCGAGGTTGGTAATCTCCGCCGCCCCCGCAACGTCGTCTGCTGTCAGTCCCCGCTCCTCTCCAGCCTTCCTGGGATGGGCCACCAGATGCACATGTACATCGTGGCGTTTTGCGAAGGCGCTGAGTCTCTGCGTAAAAGCTTTCTGGGCCCCATAATGACCAAGCTCCACTTCTCCCTTCAGACTTGCGGTCATGATGTTGTCCACCAAGTACACCGAACACCCGTATCGGCGGTAGGCATACTCAAACAGGCGCAGTATGTTGTCCTCGTCATGGGCATTTGACTGTCGCAAATCGGTCAGGAGAAAGCTCCCTTCCAGCCATTGGTCAATCGCCCGAACAGCTTCTTTTGACGGCGCGTACTCCATCCGCCCCGTTCTGGGGTCTGGCTGCTCTACAAGATTCCTCGGCCCTGCGATCTGCGGCAGCACAAACCGTTTGAACTGCCTCGCCGGGAGCTCCCCGGAATAGGCACATACAGTTCGGTTCTGGTTGATTGATTCCACGAGCATCTGCCCGAGAAGCGTCGATTTCCCTTCGCCGCGCCTGCCTGTCCATACTGACAATTCGCCTCCCCGGAATCCGCCGGTGCAGTAGTCCAGCGGCACCAGCCCGGACATCATGCGGTTTTGCGAAATGGGCGCGTCCATCTCCACTTGCGACAGGTCAATCAGCCCCGGCCTCGGCACATCCAAAGCGCCAAACAAAAGGCTTTCTACCGCCTTTGGGCCAGCATTGTCCAGCAGTTCGACCACTGATTCATTCCCGCGAAACGCCGCCTTATCCGCCACAAGGATAGTGACCGGCACCCACTTCTGGAGCTGGCCTACAATCTCTTCCCGGTCTGCATCGTTTGGTGTTGCGACGAACACATAGCAGAACTGGGTGATAAACTCCGTGCAGGCAGTTAAGTCCTCCCAAGCCGCGTATCTGTTCTTGCACACGGCGTTAATACCAACCGCCGCCGCGTCCTCCGGCGTAGCGCACCACCAAAGTCCTGTCGGCAGGGATGGGTCAATCATTTCTGCCCGGAATGTCAGCAGCAGTGAAATATCGCTCTGGCTGGTCATGGTTCCCCCCCTTCCTGCGCTTCTCCCACGTCCGCACAGCAGCTTTCCAGTCTTTCATTTTGGCCTTCCCCAGCATCCACCCTCTGGCCGCGTAGTAGTCCACAAACTCCTGCGGGTCTATGCCGTTTTTGCGTGCAAGGCAGTATTCTCTCACCTCGTCCACCGTGGGAGGAACAAACACTTTTCTTTTTGACTCCGTAGGAGTCTTTTCTTTTGTCTTAGTCTTAGTCTTATATATGGGTAAAGTTTCTTGTAAAGGATTCTGTAAAGGAAACTGTAAAGGTTTATGTAACGTTTCCTGTAAAGAATCAATACCAGAATTTGATTGTTCCGATAGGGAATAGCGGCTCGGGGCCCCTTTTTTCCCTTGCTGGTATCGGATAAATCCAGCCTTTACAAGCTCGTCCCTCGCTCTGTAAGCGGATGGCTTTGACAATCCATTTGTCATTACCTGCAACCGAATGGTGTCTACTGGAACCCACTCAGGCCACCCAGCCCGGTTAAATACGTTCAGCAGCCTGAAGTACAAGACCTGCGCCGGAAGCGTCAAGTGGTTGTTTTCGATCCAACGGTTGAACTCATTAAGGTAATCAATGTAAGTCAACCCATCACCGCCCTAGAACGGGAGCTCTCCGTCGTCGTCCACCTCCGAGAACTCCTGCCCATTCTGTTCTGGAAATTCAGACTCTGGTGCGTTCCCCTCCGACTTCCGGCTGTCGCCAAAGTACACACTATCAGCCACAACCTCCAGGCTCGACCGCTTGTTCCCGTCCTTGTCTGTCCAGATGTTGGTTTGCAATCTGCCGTCTACCACAGCCATGCGGCCCTTGGAAAAATATTTGCTTACAAACTCCGCCGTGGAGCGCCATGCGGTCACATTAACCCAATCGGTGGTTTTTTCGCCAGTGGCCTTGTCTTTAAAATCCCGGTCAACCGCGATGGAGAAACTGACCACCGAGACACCGGACTGCGTGTGACGCAGTTCGATGTCCTTTCCAATGCGGCCCTGGATCACAACCCTATTTAGCATTTTGGCCCTTCTTTCTTGTATATCAGTTTTGATTCATCCCATCCTGGGTATAAAGTGCGGAGGTAATCCTGCATGTGTTTATGAAGCAGACCATCCGCCCCCTCGTTGTCAAATGCCGCATGGCACCGCTGGCAGCCTGTCCAAATGTTCTCTGGAATCCCAAGACCGCCCTGACTCCGCCGTATGTAATGACAGTGTGGCCCTGCGTTGATGGAGCCGCAGAGTACGCACCGCCCAAAGTCCCGCTCCCATACGGCCTTTTTGGTTGCGGCGGATATGGCGGTGGCCTTAGTCTCTCGATGCACGCGCCCACTCCCTTTCTAACTGTGCGTCCAGGATGCGAATTTGCAGCTTGTAGCCCTGTATGGCCTCCCGTGCGGATTCGTACACTGTCTGCGCAATATCTCTTTCCAGGCGCAGCCGGGCGATCTCCGCGTCACCACGGCAAATATCAGAGATAATGGTTACAGGCGTGCCCTCCGCCCTGGCTTCCAATACAGCTTTTCGAAGGGCTACCCTGTAATCGCGTTCCGCCTGCGCATATGCCCTGCCGCGGGCTCCGAGCTGCCCGATCGCCTTATCCAGGAGTGCGGACTTTGCGCCGATCTCGTTTATCAGCTCATAGCCCATACAAACGCCCGCTTTCCTGTCCGGTTGTTCAGGATAGATAAACCAGAAATCCTACGGTTGTCACCATAAGCAATTTTCTCAACCGAGAAGGTGTCGAAGGTACGAAACTTCCCATTGGATTCCAGGATGTTCATTTTCTCGGAGGGTACCCAAATAAACGGTGCGGTATAGAGCTCTCTGCCGATGCCCCATCGGAAACCAGCACGTTTGAATGCGTCGCTTGCCTCTCCCTTTTTCTCGTTGCCCTCGCCGTCCTCCCTGGACTCTATTCCACAGTCCCACTTCCACGTCCAGGCGTCTCCCTCACGGATAGCAATCCCACAATACAGGTTCCCTTTGATTTCCCGGTAATCGTTCGTCCAGTTTTCAGAGCCAACCGTCTCATCCAGGATATCCATATCCGTCCTGGCCGTCTTATAAAGCAGGAGAACCGCCCCATTCTTTTTGACCTGCTTGACCTTCACCTCAATGTCGGAAGCCTCCAGCAGACGGAACTTGTCCATCACTTCACCCCCACACTGCGGCCTTGCTCAATCGAGGCATATGGAACGGGCACGCCCTCCTTAATGAGCTTGCCAATGCCAGTCTTGCTGACCTCTGGTTCCTTGTACTTGACGCACTCCGCATCATAGCCGTTCTGCTCCAGCCAGCGGATCAGGGCCTCCGGATTGGACACCTGAATGGACGAGGTTTTGCGGAAAGTGACGGAGCACCTGGCCGTCTGGAACTTCTCGCCGTCTAATGCAAGGGACAGATAGGATTTCAGCCGTTCCGCCTTGTTCTCCAGGGCCTTTCTGCGCTCATTGAGCGTGTCTGCCTCCTCCTTGATTGCCTTGGCGTCGGCCATCAAATCCTTGTACCAAAGGGCCATATTCTCAATCTTAGCGTCCCGATCCATCTGGAGCGCAGCAAACGCCTCATAGTCCATTAGTTCCCCTGTCTCCGGGTCTACCAGACCTTGAATCGCCTGGTCAATTTCATACAGTGTCATTTTGTTCCTCCTTACATTTCTGGCACATTTCTTCGTTTTGGTAAAGTTCTGCTCCGCAATTTGGGCAATTCCCTGCGGTTGGATCCTGTTGCATATCCCGGTATGGTGAAAACGGAAGCCACCACTCCATATCAGGCAATCGCCGGAAGCACCGCCCGCGGGCAGCCATCCTCGCCCATATAAAGAAATCCGGTTCGGCCATCTGACAGACGGATATGTACTGTCCCGTCCAGGGCGTTAATCTCGTCGATTGGATAGCCGATATTCTCCATTGCCCAGCGCAGCAGGGCGGAAATATTTGTGGTATTCAGCATTGACTTTCCCTCCTTCGTGCCCTAAAATAAGGGCAGATGTTCTTTCTCTTGCCGCCCTCCGGTCTCGCACACCGGGGAGCGGCGCTTTTTATTCGTAAATAACGGCCTCCGCCCGTGTAATAAAGTGATGAATGCCAGTGGAGCACTCGTTCCATCGGTTATCGTCGAAATCAGTCACCTCAACGGTTTCGCCTATGGCATAAACAAAGTTCGGATCATAATTGCTCTTTACCTGGCCGCCAGCAGGATTTCCGTTGATATCTGTGATACTCAATACCTTGGCCTTACTGGCGCGGCATTTTCGGCTAGTAGCGGAGGACCGGCGTGCATCTGCGGGGATTTCCAACTCCACAACAAGGCCACTTGCCTTTTTATAGCCGATATAAGAGCCGGATTCCGGACATTGCAACGGATAGAACACCGTATAAATATTCCACATCATTTGATCTATAGATGCCCCGCACAGGTTGGCATCGCGCAGGTCGGCACCGAACAGGTCGGCACCGAACAGGTCGGCATTGCGCAGGTTGGCACCGAACAGGTTGGCACCGCGCAGGTTGGCATCGCGCAGGTTGGCACCGCGCAGGTTGGCACCGAACAGGTTGGCACCGCGCAGGTTGGCACCGAACAGGTTGGCATTGCTCAGGTCGGCATTGCTCAGGTCGGCATTGCGCAGGTTGGCACCGCGCAGGTTGGCACCGCGCAGGTTGGCATTGCTCAGGTTGGCATTGCTCAGGTCGGCATTGCGCAGGTCGGCATCGCGCAGGTTGGCACCGAACAGGTTGGCACCGCGCAGGTTGGCACCGAACAGGTCGGCATTGCTCAGGTCGGCATTGCGCAGGTCGGCACGGCTGCCGCCCTCTCCATTCAGCCAAAGGAGATGCTCGGCCAAAATCTTTTTTAAGTCCATTTTGCTCCCTCCTCCCAACCCTAAAATAAGGGCAGATAGCTTTTGTCTTGCCGCCCTCCGGTCTCGCACACCGGGGAGCGGCGCTTTTATCCTTGCGAGCTGGCAAAACGCTCTGCATCATCGCATGTCGTAAACTCAGCAACGACCCGATGTCTGTGCCAAACCTGCCACAGCGATAGGCTAATGTTATACGATACGATATAACCGCGCTGATCCATTATTCTCCCTCCTTAATTTGGTATTTCGATGACCGCCCACACATCGTCGATGCTCTCCGCGCCCTCCAGTCCGGTGATCTGGATGGTGAGCGGGCCGGTGGGCGTGGGGGACGGGGTGGTGGTTGCTGCCGGGGTCTCAATGGCTGGCTGTTCCGGTTCCTGGTTCCAGACAATTTCGATCAGTGCAACCAGCGCCAACAAAAAGAACAGGTATACGGTAGTCACGATCAGTTGCTTTTTCATAGGCTCGCTGCCACCAGAATAGCCAGAACCAGCGCCGCTCCGGCAACCACCGCCAGTTGTACCCGCTGGGCCACCGCCTGCGCCTGCTGTACCAGGCGGCGGTAGGCCCGGTAGCTGTACGCCTTTGCGCGCCTGTCGCGCTCGGCCTGATGATTCATTCTGTCGTCACCTCCTTGTATGGGACGCCGACGATCTCGCAGACCTCCCGGCCTGTAAAATGAAGCACCCGTGCCATCAAGGCGAAATCCTGTAGGGGCGTCGTCTGAAACGACTTTTTCTTTCTGCGCAGATATGTAACAGGAACGATGCCCAAACGGTTGGCAACATCTATGTCATATTTCAGGTCGTTCTCAAATTTGGCTTTTTCGAGTGCCCGCATCAGCGCCTTTTCTCTGCGCTGCTGGTCTGTCATTCTCAATTTTGGCATTCTGATTCCTCCTTTTTACAGATGCCGCTCCGCAAAATCCTGTACGGACAGCCCGGAGGCGGCGTACAGCTCACAGAGCTGCCACAGCTCCAGTTCCGTGTAGTTGGCCGGGTCAAATTCCTTCCCGGCCAGCTCCGCCGCCATCTGGAGGCAGGCGGTAAAGAGCGGGAGATAGCCGCCTGAGCCGCCCCGTCCTCCATGAAGGCGTTCGTGCTCGTCCCAGGTCATCCCGTAATAGGCGCGGCACAGGTCGTCCATGACGTGCCGCGCGGCGGTAAAGCGGTTCTCAATTTCATCTTTCTTGTTCGGCATAATTTTTCCTCCTTGCCAGTTGACAGGCTCGAAGGAAAGTAGTACACTTGTTCCATCAAGCCTAGTCGGTGTGGTCGATTAGGTTTGCAGCCCTCGTCGGTGTTCCCCCACCGGCGGGGGCGTTTTTTGTTGTCCCCCTTTTTGCCCCGTGGTATCATAAGGGCGGAGAGGGGGTGATTTTATGGAGAATCCTGTGAAGTCAGTCGCCATAACAGGGCGATGTGAATATGCCGGAAGGGTTGTCCCGGTTGTCTGCACCTATTCCAACGGCATCCTCATATCCGTCGAGTGCCCTAAAAACGGGTGCAAGTTTTCTTCCCGGTGCAAATTGGTTCAAGATGTCCCGCGTTCTCTTTCTGACACCTCTGACACATAACCGCGCATACACCCGGCTTTTCGCCGTCGGCGCATCCTATGTACTGCGCCGCCGCATCCGCCATGGCTCTGCACAAGCCCATCGTCCACGAGAGATCTGGCTCTGCCATGTCCTTCAGCTCCACCACCGCCCCGCCGCCGTGGCGGCAGGCCATGTTGATTACCGCCGAAATATGCTCCAGCAGATAGGCCCCGCAGAACGGATGTTCCCGCTCCATCTCTTTTGTGTTTCCAAATTCTGAAACGATCCGCTCCTGGTCTTGCCCACCAGGGGCGGTATTTTTGCTCTCCAATCTGTTTCACCCCCTCTTTTGCGTGGAGCTTGGGGTAGCCAGACACATAATGATTTGGTATGATAGGGGCGCAAACGCGGCAGCTTCCACCTGCCACCCGCATTGAAAAGCGTAAAAATCTATGACGGCCAACACTGTCGCCAACCAGGTTGGCCTGATTTTCATACCGTTTTAGGAGTGATTACTGTGTCTGACTACCCAAAGCCCCACGTTGATGATGAGTGGACTCAGGACATCGCGGAAGATTACCGGAACTCCCGGAGCGATGAGGAGCGCCGCCGGATCCTGCTTGCGGCCGGATACGATAAGGCCCATGAATCAGAAGTCAAGCGGCTGTTCGATGAACCGTTAGAGCTTGAAAATAGAATAAAAGACGAGAAAAAGAAGGCCATGATAGAAAAACTGAAACGCCGCTGGAAACCTATCGTAGGGATATTCAGCGCAGTCATTGGCATTCTCACCTTTTTCAGCCTTCTCCCTGGAGCGCGGGACGGGTTTCTTTGGCTCATGGATCGTATCCGCTCCAGCTTTTGAGCTGTCCAGTTTGCTCCAGCTTCTGAAAAAGAAAAACAGATGTCCCATAGCGCCGAGAAAACAGCCGAGCCTACTGATTGCCTCGATAGCATCAAGGGCGGTCAATCAATCACCCCCTTCCTATCAGTCCGTTTTATCGGACTTCGCTTGTGGTATTCTCGTAGAGAGCATCAACAGAAACACCAAGTACATGAGCAAGGCGCGGAAGAACTGTGCTCGGAGGTTTTCGATCTCCGGTCTCCCACATAGTTACGGTGCTCGGGCTTTTCAAATCCAGCCGAAACGCAAGCTGGGCCTGGGTTAATCCGGCGGACTGCCGTAGCTCTTTGATTCGGAAACAGGTACCCAAATTCTCACCTCCAAATTCTCGTTGTGTGAACTATTATATTCTCATATCGTGATTTTATCAAGCTGGCAAATTTGCTAAAAATCTCTTTTTGTGATTGTGCTTGATTATTCACATTTTGTGATATATAGTGTAAGCGAGGTGGTCAAAGTGAGAATCCAAGAGATACGAAAAAGTAAAGGAATAAAGCAGAAGGAATTGGCCGCCAAGCTTGGGATTGCGGCTAATACATTGAGCCAGTACGAAACAGGTAATAGAGAGCCAGACCTTGAAACCATCAAAAGGATTGCGCTCGTATTAGAAGTTACTGTGGACGAACTCCTTGACGCAAAAACAAAAGCGCCCACCCTTACCAAGAAGGATGAGCGCGATATTGAAAAAAAGTTAGCGGACATTTTAGCAGATCTGGAGAGCGGGCAGGACGGGCTTATGTTTTCAGGCGAATCCATTGATCCGACAACCCGCGAGCTCCTAGCAGATTCTCTCCGTAACAGTATGGAAATGGGTAAGAAACTTGCCAAGCAAAAGTATACGCCGAAAAAATACCGTAAGGAGGATTAGCGGTGGATACCAAAGTGATTGCCGAAGCGATGTGCCGTAAATACGAAACGCGCAACCCGTTCGATTTGGCGGCATCACTAGGTATTATTGTGCTCCATGAGCCTTTGGGCGAAATTTTGGGGTATTATAACCGCTGTTACAAGCAGAAGTTCATACATATCAATGAGGAGCTGGATGGGTATCTCGCTACATTCACCTGTGCCCATGAGGTGGCTCATGCTATTCTGCATCCGAATCTAAGTACGCCGTTTTTGAGGGCACATACAAGATTTTCGGTTGAGAAATTCGAGAATGAAGCTGATCGTTTCGCGCTTGATTTTCTGTATGATGACAATGAACTTCTTCCATTTTTAGAGCGCACAATTTCAGATGCCGCGGCCTATATGGGAGTTCCGCAACGTCTCGCTAAATATCGTATGGGCACGATCAGTTTGTTCTAATTGCCGGGAACAAAGAGGGTTAAAATACAGTTTATGGAGAATAAAATCGAAAAAGATAAAGAAGGTTATCTGCCAAATTATATATTTCTGTTCTCTATTGCCTATCTAATTTCCGCTTTTATTGGAGCTTTCTATTTTCCCTTTATGCAGGAACTTGATTGTACGTTTGCTAATTTTCTTGCTGGGCTAGGTCTTTTCTTTTTCTTTGGTTTCTTACTCTGGCCATTATATTCGTTTTATAATCCTTTTACGTTTATTGTATTTTCCACACTAGCGTTTTTGCTCATAAATGGGGCATTTGAAGCGATCATAGGGTCTGATCGAAAGGGTGGGGATATTCCTTTGGATGAAAAAGGTCTGCTAAAGCGCCTTAAAAGGGCGAGAATACTTTTTGCGTGCTCTGTTGTTGTTATATTGATTATAACTGGGGTGTTTATTTATAGCAGGGGAAATCTATTAAATAAAATTGATTCTATGCAAACGGAATTAGATGTAATTGAAGAAAATTATGAACGGCTCAAAGAACAGTATAACGATATAAGGTCTCAAAAAAATGAAATGCAGTCAGAATTGAATTTCTGGCAGGACTACGCTGTTATCACAACCGAATATGGAGAAAAATACCACACTTACGGATGCCAGTACATAGAAGGACGCGATTTTTGGATTTACAATATTGCGGCTGCAATCGGCAGGGGATATGAACCCTGCTCCGTCTGCAACCCGCCGAGGCCATAAAAAGAGCCGCCCCAGGAGAGGTGGCTTGACAATCGAGGAGGTTTTACATATGTTGGATGAAAAAGATTTGCAGGCAATCGCAGAAATCATGGATTCTAAAATCGGAGCATCCGAAAAAAGAATGGCGCAGCTTATGGCACAGCAAAGACGAGATATCATGCAGGACGTAAAAACTCTGCTTGATACAGAAGTTCAAACGAAATTCAATCTGCTGGCCGAAGGTCAAGAGGAAATCCTGCGCCGGATGCCCAGCGAAGACGATATGGACATCATTGACGGACGGCTGGATACGTTAGAGGCCATCGCCAGAAAGCACTCCCGTGAAATTGAGGAGCTGAAAAAAGCGCAATAAAATACCGCCCCCGGTACTCGCAATACCGGAGGCGGCTCAAGGGCAGATGCTTGTAGGCGCTCCGCTCCTTCATTTTATCGGAATGGAGGGAATTTGTCAATGAAAGTTCCAAAGGCCAGGAAACTCTCGTCCGGGAAATGGTTTATACAGCTCCGCCTCGGCGGAGAGAGTATTCCGGTAACGGCCAGCACAGAAAAGGAGTGTACCCGGCAGGCTCAAGCGGTAAAAGCAGAGTATCTGGTTGGTAAGAGAGCCCCGAAGAACCCGGAGGAAACAGACTCCCCGACATTGAACGAGGCCATAGACCGCTACATATCGGCTCGGGACAATACCCTGTCCCCTCTGACTGTGCGGGGATACCGAACCATTCAAAAGCACCGGTTCAGGAGCACACTGTCCCGCAGGCTGGACGAAATACCGGAGTCCGAGTGGCAGGTCATTGTAAATCAGGAGGCCGCCCTATGCTCTCCTAAAACACTGAAAAACGCCTGGGGATTTATTCGAAGCGTCGTAGAGGACGCCACCGGGAAAAAGCTGCCGGCGATTACCCTTCCGGTTCAGATCCCAGCCGAAAAGCCATTTCTTTCACCTGATGAAATAAAAAAATTTGTCTCCGCTGTCAAGGATACGAAATATGCGGTTCCCTGCCTGTTGGCTTTATGCTCTCTCCGTGTATCAGAAATTCAAGCCTTAAAGTGGCAGAACATACCGCAGAATCCGAAATTCATCCGCGTATCCGGCGCGGTAGTCTTGAACGAGGACAACAAGTATATTGAAAAGCGCCAGAACAAAAATGTTACCTCAACCCGCAAGGTCCCCATCATGATTCCAGAACTGGCAACGGCGCTGGAGCGTGACCGGAAACCATCCGGCCCGGTGCTGGAGATACATCAAAACAGCCTTCGGTGCGCCATCAAAAAGATTTGCAGCGCGAATGGGCTTCCGAATGTCGGAGTCCATGGCCTCCGGCACAGCTTCGCCTCCCTGGCCTACCACCTCCAGATTCCGGATAAAATCGCAATGGAAATCGGAGGTTGGGCTGACGCCACAACCATGCATAAAATCTATACCCACATTGCCAAGTCGGACATAGCTCGCTATGAGACGGCCCTGAGTGCATTCTATCGCAGCGAAGAAAATGCTAACAAAAATGCTAATGAAGAATAAGCATCATTGTGGCACAATGGTTTTAACGATTTATACGGGGGTTCGAATCCTTCACCCGCTGCCAAAGCTCCGAAGCCTTTAGTGATAAGGGTT
>OGXF01000353.1_pt1 | contig 44599 bp, 45 predicted proteins | sample 1576191 | NCBI WGS metagenome assembly OGXF01 (sample SAMEA3541545, study PRJEB24748) | human gut metagenome | biome: human gut; feature: human-associated habitat; material: faeces | place: China | collected 2012
AAATACTGGGCTACGGTCTGCCGCCATGGTCAAAACTGGGGAAATCCGGCTGGCAGCAGGAAAATGGTGGCTGGCGGTTTTATCTGGAGCCAGGAAAGTGCGTTGTCAACGACTGGTATGAGGATGAGGGGTGCTGGTACTGGTTTGACGGGGCCGGCATGATGGTGCGTAATGTTTGGTACCAGTATAAGGGCCACTGGTATTACCTGGGAGCGGATGGAGCCATGGTAAAGGGGCAGCAGACCATAGATGGAAAGTGGTACATTATGGACGATGAAGGTCGGATGCTGACCGATCCAGTCACGCTGACGCCAGATGCGGATGGGGCGTTGCGGTGGCCTGGACTGGAAAATGATGGGTAAGGTTTTTGTTCTGAACGAGCCTGGCAAGGGGAATAGGCGGTAAACATTTGTTTAAAATTTGTTTATTTTTTAAGAAATTGCTTATAAAATGGAGATTTAAAGTTTCCATCGAGGAAGCAGCAAAGGCTGGCAAGTTCTAAAAAACAAAACAATACTATTTGTTTACTTTCGGGTAGGATCAAAATTTGGTCCTACCCGATTTTTAATATTTTTTTAAAACATAATATTTTGAAAGAGGAACGCTTCATGATTTTTCAGAAGGTAAACAATTACTGCAAAGAGAATAATGTACAAAGCACCTGAAGAACAATGGCATTTTAGACAGGAAAAGAAAACGGGTTTTATGCAGAACACACAAAAAATACTCAAATACACGCAAGATAATCGTAAGAAAAGGTTAATAAAATGAAGGAAATCTTGATAAAAATGGTTTATTTTGCCAAAAGATGGTGATATAATATCCTTTGTAGTTGTTGCAAAAGTTTGTTTTGCAGGGAAAGGAGAAGACATGAAGTTGAGACAGCAGAAACTATGTAAAATGCCAAGGGGGAGGGTGCGGCGTAAGGTTGCGTCAGCACTGGTTTTGGCAATGAGCGCTACAACTGTATTTCCGGCGTTTGCAGGTCCGCCGCCGGAGGGATCCGACCGGTATTCCTGGTATATTCCCAGTGAAGACAGTGGTCTGTGGCATGATGAGGAAGATGAGGACAGGGAGAGGATTGCAACTGATTCAGATGCAGAGTATGCAACCTGGTCAAACGCAGTTTTGACTGCCATGGAGTCCTTTAACAGTAAGGTTGAATTTGTAGATTCAGAAGGCAAAGTGCTGGAAGGAAACACACCGGACGAGCTTAGTGTTCCTCAGGACGAGAAGAATTTCCCGTATCTGAGCCAGCAGGCAGGACGTACCAGAGAAGATTATGGCTTTTCTGATACCTATGAGGAGCATGAATATTTCCTGAAGGGCAGTGCAAATATTTATGACATCAAAGATGGCAAGCTGGCAACTGCCAGCAATGCAGCGAAGGCAACCTCCAGCAACGCACAGGAGGAATACGTTGATCGAATTATAGTATTTAAGCCGAAGGATGCGGCAGATTTCAGCGGTGTGGTATTTGTAGATATTCTCAATGCCAGCAGCAAGACAGATATTGCCAGCCTGTGGCGTCAGAGCTATGATTACATCATGGAAAAGGGCGCCGTGTATGTAGGCGTTACTTCTAAGGATGTTACAGTAAAGTCTCTGAAGACCTTTAACCAGGATCGATATGCAGCCCTGAAATGGGGAGATGACAATGGTATTTTCTGGGATATTTTAGGTCAGGTAGGTACTTTGCTGAAACAGGAAAACAGCCCGATTCTCTACGGTGAGGATTACAGCGGCGATGTAAATTCCTACCTGTTTGGCTCCTCTCAGTCCGGTTGGTATGTCAATACCTTTGCCAATAACTTTGGTCTGGCAAACTTTGTAGCAGAGGACGCAGCGGATTTGGAAACCTACGAGGATTATAAGGACTGCGTAGGAAGTGCAGATCACATTTTTGATGGGTATCTGAACTTTGTAGGCGGTATGATGGATACCTCTATTGCAAAGAAGCAGAGTTCAAAGACGAGAATGTTTATGCCGGTTAAGGCTACAGACGTTCCGTTTATCCTGATGGTGGGAGAAAATGACTACAATCCTGGTCCGGTTCGTCATGACAGCGATGACCCGGATAACATGTACCGTCATTATGTAGTGGCAGGTGGCCCACACTCAGATATTATTTTCCCGGCAGATCCGACAGATGAGCTGCAGATGCAGACAGGACGGGATACCAGAGAATATGTAGACTTTAAGGGAGATCATACAGTAACAGATTTCAATATTACTGTATTTATCAATGCAGCTCTGGAAAATCTGGATAACTGGGCCCAGAATGGAGAGTCGGCTCCGTGTGGTCCGTATAAGGATGAGGTAGCAGGCTCTATGAATGGAATGGCATTTGCGCCGGAGAGAGATGAGTTTGGAAATATGACATCCGGAATCATTTCTCCGCAGATTTCCGTACCAGTTGCTTCCTATTACGGCGGTGCCAACGGCGCTTTCAGTGATAAGAGCGGTTCTATGATTTATCTGGCTCAGGATCAGGTAGAAAGCCTTTACGGTGACAGAGATACTTACCTGGATCAGTATGCGGAAGCTCTTGATAATATGATCGAGAACGGATGGATTCTGGAATCTGACAGAGAAAAGATGATAGCTCTTGCAGAAAACGAGCCGTTCTTTGGTGAGACAGGACGTGATTCTGAGGCGATTGAGGCTTCTATGGAACGGGAGATCAAGCTGGAGACTGTGAACCAGAAGGAAGGCAAGGCTGGTGATGTAAAATATACCGAGACAGAATATCTGGCAAATGGTGAAGCCAATGTTTATACCCGTATGACAGAAAATACGGTTGTCCGGACACGTCATTCCCTGACTCCTTACAAGAACTATGTGAGAGTTGCAGTTCCGGAAAACTTTAATGGAAAGGTTGTTCTGGATCTGATTCTGGAAAAAGACGGAGAGCAGAATGTACAGGCTCTTATGAAGGAAGGCAAGGCATATGTAGGTATTGCTGCTTCCCTGGAGGCTGCTGAGAAACGCGGCGGAGAGTGGAGAAAAGCCATTAATGCAAAGGACAAGAAGGATGAGTTTGGCCTGGTATGGGATATCATCAGTCAGGCAGCAGCTTCTATCGGAAGTGAAAATGGACTTCTTGGCCAGCAGGGAACAGAAATTGAACTGGGTCTTGACAGCGATGATAAGAATCTTGTATTTACCTACCAGAAGTATTTTGGAGCATACGAAAACTATCAGGTAACAGCGTATGCTGATGCAGAAGGCGGAAAGGAATTGGCAATGCATGGCGAAAAGGTAGATCCGTCTTCATACGGCGTTTGGTCCAGTACCTATCAGGAAAAAGCAAACGGAACCGGAGAACCGGTCATCGGTGCTGCTGCGAAGAACATTCTGGAGGTAGACGGAAAGTACTTTAAGGATTCCAATGGAAACGGCAAGCTGGATGTCTACGAGGACTGGCGGGAAGATGCAGAAACAAGAGCCGCAGATCTGGTCAGCCAGATGACCGTAGATGACAAGATTGGTATGATGTTTAACAATTCCAGAGGCATGGGAATCAATTCTTCTGTAAAGGATAAGACAGGACTTCTGGATGAGACAGAAAAGATCAATGATACCAGTATCTTTGGAACAACTTCAACGCTGGGAACTATTGATACCATTGAAAAGCTGGGACTGCGCCACTTTATCCTGCGCCAGAATCCGGAACCGGAGGATATGGCAGACTGGATCAACCAGATGAACTATGTGGCAGAGGGAACCTCCCTGGGTATTCCAGTATTGGTAACTTCCAATTCCAGAAACGAAAACGGCGATATGACCTTTGGTATGAATGACGCATCTGGCGTATTTTCTACCTGGCCTGGAACGATGGGTCTGGCAGCAGCAGCCAAGGGAGATATTGCAGCAGGAGGAGATGCATCTCTGATTTCCAGATTTGCAGAAATTGCAAGAAGTGAGTGGGATGCCAGCGGACTGAAAAAGGGATATATGTATATGGTAGATACCATGACCGATCCCAGATGGCAGAGAACCTATGGTACCTTAGGAGAGGATCCGGAGTTTATTGCCGATGCAGCAGAGCGTCTGGTAGTTGGCTTCCAGGGAAGCAGTGAAGGCGTACAGACAGATGGTATTGCCCTGACGATTAAGCATTTCCCGGGCGGCGGAGCAAGAGAAAACGGATTTGATCCTCACTATAAGCAGGGGCAGTGGAATGTATATCAGACAGAAGACAGCCTTCAGAGATATCACCTGCCTGGATTTAAGGCAGCAGTAGACAACAATGTATCCTCAATTATGCCGTACTACGCAAAACCGGCTCCGGAAAAGAGCGAGCCTCAGTATGATAATAACGGCAATGAGCTGAACATGCAGCAGGTTGGATTTGCATTCAACAAAGAATTTATCCAGGGCTTACTGCGTGATCAGATGGGACATGATGGATATGTAAACAGCGACAGCGGTATTATCGGAAATATGGACTGGGGCGTTGAAGAACTGGATGTACCGGAGAAATGCGGTTATGCAGTGAATGCAGGAACAGACATTATCGGTGATACCAATGACGTATGGTCCATGAAGGAAGCATACGAGCGTTCTGAGGACGGAAGCAAGAGTGATTATTATGATACCCATGAAATTGCTTACGGATTTACAAGAGAAGAAGTAACAGTAAGCAACGAGGATCTGGATCGAGCAAATGAACGTCTTCTGAAGGAGATGTTTGAGCTTGGACTGTTTGAAAATCCATACCGGGATCCGGTTCATGCAAAGGAAGTTGTTGACAATCCGGAGAACTGGGACGAGGCTTATGAGGCACATCAGAAATCTGTTGTTCTGTTAAAGAACAAGGATCAGGTTCTGCCGTTAACAGCGGACAAGCTGGAAGGAAAGACCGTATATGTAGAGTATTTCTCTCAGAAAGAGAATCCGGCTCAGACGGAAGCCCTGAGAAAGAATCTGACAGAAAAATATGGCATTCAGGTAACTGAGGATTACAATCAGGCTGATTATGCAATCCTGTTTGTGAATCCGAAATCCGGCAATTACTTCTCTGCAACAGCAGGATATCTGGAACTGGATATCTGCGATGGAAAGATTGTTCATGATGTAGATGAGCTGGGACGTCCGGCAGCATCCACTCATGCAGAAACCACTCTGCAGAATGCAGGAAAGATTAAAGAAATTGCAGATGCCGTTCATAACAATGGCGGTAAGGTAATCTCCAATGTAAACTTTACCCTGGCATGGATGTTAGGAAATGTAGAGCCTTATGCAGATGCTCTGCTGGCTGGCTTTGATACTTATGCAGATGCTACGATGGATGTCATTGTAGGTGATTACAATCCGACTGGTAAAATGCCAATTACTCTTCCGAAGAATGATGAGGTCATTGCAGTGAATGCAGACGGCGTATGTATTTCCCCGAACGATGTTCCTGGCTATCTGAAGGATCAGTACATGCCTGAAGAAATGAAGGACAGAAACGGAAAGGCTTATGCATATCGCGACAGCGAAAATAATTATTATGAGCTGAATTATGGACTCAGTTACGAGGAAAGCGAAAAACCGCACAGGCCCAGCCGTCCCAACAGCAGCAATGCAAGCAGCGGCGGAAGTGCAGCACCGGCAACTGGAAACAGCGGAGCAGTAACCGGAACCTGGAGCGTAAGAGAGGATGGTCAGTGGACCTTTAAGACCTCCGGCGGCGTGACACCGGCTTCCTGCTGGCAGTACATAAACTGGAATGGCACCAATAACTGGTATTATTTCAATGCAGACGGCTCTATGGCAGTTGGCTGGATTTCTCTGGATGGACAGTGGTATTATCTCCATGCAGAAAGTGACGGCACCCGCGGTCATATGTATACCGGATGGCATCAGATTAATGGAAAGTGGTACTATTTCCATAATGTATCCGACGGAACAAGAGGACGGATGCTGATAGATACCACAACATCTGATGGGTACAAGGTAGGACCGGATGGTGTATGGATTCCGTAAACAGAAATGAAACAGCAATAAAAATGTAACCGTTCGGCTATGCGAAGAGGCATAGCCGAACGGCTGCATAAAAACATGAAAGAGCCGCCCGATCATCAAGAAAAGATGATCGGGCGGCTCTTTGGATATAACAGAAGAGATGATTTAAACTTTCTGGTATTTGGCAACATAAACCGGGAATGCGTCATTGCCCTTTAATTCTTTATATTCGGTAATGGTAACGTTCTTGTCTGTAATAACGTATTCCAGACTTGCGCCTGCTTCTACAGAGGTTCCCTGCATCAGAACACAGTTACGAACCTTGGCGCCCTTGGCAATCTTAACACCACGGAAAAGAATGCTGTTTTCCACATCGCCTTCAATCACGCAGCCGTCAGCAGCCATAATATTCTTGGCTCTGGAGCCATTGATATAGCGGGTGGGGTTGTCATCGCGGATCTTGGTGTAGATAGGATCTCCGCTGTAGAACAGAGCATCCACATTCTCGTTATCCAACATCTTCATGTTCTCTTCGAAGTAGCTCTTCATATCAGAGATGCGGGCTACATAGCCGTCAAAACGGAAGGCCTGAACATTCAGGGTTTTTAAGTTGGGAGCCAGAACGTCCCGCTCAAAATAAATCTGCCCCAGAACATAAGCCTTGCTGACCAGATCAATCAGACGCTGACGTTCAATAATATAAATGTTCATGGAAAGATTCTGAACGCCGGTTTCCTTGGAGTTGATCTGGATCTCAGATACACGTCCCTCATCCAGAGACATGGTATAGTACATATCTTTACTGGTGTGAGGAGCATCCAGGATACTGTCGGGAAGAGGCTGCTCTGTATAGGCAACGGTTACATCAGCGCCGCTTTCCATATGAGCTTCGATCATAGCATTGAAATCAAAGTTGACAGCCAGATTGGTGTCAGCCATGATTACATATTTTTCTTTCTGCTCCTTTAAAAAATCCAGAATGCTTGCAAGAGCCTCGATACGGCCATTGTAAACAGAAACGGTTTTCTCTGCATAAGGCGGAACCATGTTCAGACCGCCGTTTTTCCGAGTCAGATCCCACTCACGTCCAGAACCAAGGTGGTCCATAAGAGAGTGATAATTTTTGCGGACAATCACAGAAACATTGTCGATTCCGCAGTTTACCATACTGGAGAGAATAAAATCTACCAGGCGGTAACGGCTGGCAAAAGGAATGGAAGCCATCAGGCGTTCTCCTACCAGCTCGGGTACGAGAGAGTCATAACTGTTTGGAAAAAGGATGCCCAGGGCATTTGCATTGGAATTTACCATTGTTCTTCACCGCCTTTTACATTATTATTGATCATTGCATTGGGGCCGATTTTAGCGCCTGCGCCGATTTCAACGCCGGAGCCAACTGTGGCAACACCCTTTTCACCATCTGCAGGCATAGCACCTACAACGGCATTTTCACCAATCACAACGTTTTCAGCAATGATGCAGTGCTTTACAACAGCGCCTGCCTTAATGGTGGTTCCGCTCATAATCACAGCGTCTTCTACCACAGCTCCTGCCTCTACTCTGACGCCGGAGGAAAGAATGGAGTGCTTGACATCTCCGTCAATACGGCAGCCATCTGTGATTAAGGAATTCTCTACTACAGCGTCAGCACTGATCTTATGTCCGGTCATACCGCTGTTGCGGCTGTAAATCTTCCAGTCAGTATCAAACAGGTTGATACCGCTGTGTTCCGGATCCAGTACTTCCATATTGGCTTCCCAGAGGGAGGGGATGGTTCCTACATCCTTCCAGTAGCCATCAAAGTGGTAGGCATACATATTCCGCCCGTCCTTTAACAGATTGGGAATGATGTTGTTGCCGAAATCATTTTCAGAATTCGGATCAGCCTCATCCTCAATCAGGTACTTTCTCAGAATATCCCAGTTGAAAATATAGATACCCATAGATGCCAGATTGGATTTTGGATTCTTGGGCTTTTCCTGGAATTCAGTAATCTTGTCGTTCTCGTCAGCAACCATCAGGCCGAAGCGGGATGCCTCTTCCCACGGAACCTCCATAACAGCAACAGAGAACTCTGCATTTTTCTCTTTGTGGAAGCGGAGAAAATCACTGTAGTCCTGCTTGCAGATCTGGTCGCCGGAAAGAATAATAACATACTCCGGATTGTACCGTTCAATGAAAGAAATGTTCTGATAAATCGCATTTGCAGTGCCTTTGTACCAGTCAGAGCCGGAAGCCTTCTGATATGGCGGGAGTACATGTACACCGCCGTAAAGACGATCCAGATCCCAGGGCTGTCCATTTCCAATATATTCGTTTAATACGAGCGGCTGATACTGGGTCAGAATACCTACTGTATCAATGCCGGAATTCACACAGTTTGAAAGTGGAAAGTCAATAATGCGGTATTTACCGCCAAAAGGAACTGCAGGTTTTGCAAGCTTCTGGGTCAGAGCATATAATCGGGAACCCTGTCCGCCGGCAAGAAGCATAGCAATCATTTCTTTTGCCATAATAAAAAATCCCCCCTATTAATATTTAAAACTCATGTATAAATTGTAACATAAAAGAGGAAAAATCGACAGTCTTTTTGTGAAAAAACTTTTATAAAAAACCAGATGGTTTTTCTCTGTTTTGACTAATTTTTGGAAAATCAAGGTAAAAAAGTAGAAAATATAGGAAAGATGGTAAAAAGGGAGGAGCCGGCGGCATCCAAAACCGCCGGCGATTATGAAAAAAATTATCTAACTGTAATCAGCAATGCAGCAATGCGTTATCTGATGATATAAAGTATAGTGAAAAAATATGAAAGAAGTTTAGCAAAACTGTGGAATGTTTGTAACGGTTTTGTGAATAAGAAATGAACAAAAAGGCCGCTGCAGTGCAGTGACCTATTTCTTCTTATCAGTTTTTTTGCTTCTTCGAACAGAAAGCAGTTCCTCAAGGGCTTCCCGGTGTCTGATAGAGGCCGCGGAGGGATTTCGATCCAAAAGCCGGAAAATACGTTCCCATTCCCGATTTCGCCGGGAGGCGAGATCGATTTCCAGAAAGTGAATAGTTTTCTGAATACTTAACAAATGATCTTTTACATGCTCTAATCGGCTTCTGTCTGAAGCAACAGATACCTGTGACAGCTCCTGATGGACAAATTCCAGAACAGTTGAGGTTTTCTCTGAAAGAGAGGAGAGAAGCTGTGATTTTTTATTGTGAAGCAGTTCTAAGGCTTCCGGATGCAGTTCCCGGCTCAGTAGGGCTGAATGCTCCAGCTGTGCAAGACGCTGGCGAAGAAGTTCCTGCCTTTCGCCAAGCTGCTCAGTAAGCAGTTTCAAATGCTCCTGAATACCGGCAATTCGTTGATTGCTGGAAGTCAGATTTTCCATGACAGCGCGCAGATCCAGAGCAGTCTGAACGGAGCGGGTGACATCAACGGTAAACAAAACGGAAAGCCCCAGACTGATTCCATCGGATGCCGGAAGTGGAAGCAACAGAACAAATCGCTCTAATGGGGGATGAAATACATATATCAGAGCCGTGGAAAAAATTCCCCATGCGAGCGAGGCAGGAAGGCAGATATAGCCATTTACATTCAGAAACTCCTTACTGTAATCCCAGTACCGCATCTGAAAAAGGCGTTCCATAACAAGGCCGGTTCCATATTCCAGCAGAGTTGCCCCTGTCATTCCTATAAAAAATACAAGAGCGGGATTGGTTCTGACAGGGAGAGTTACAAATAGAACAGTTAAAGCGCCTGCACCATAAATGGGAAGCCAGGGGCCGTGAAGAAAGCCCCTGTTTACCATTCTGTGCGTTCTGACGAAAACATAAAAGCATTCCCACAGCCATCCGGCAGCACTGTACAGGAAAAATAAAAGAATCCACTGCGATTGATGATAAAATTCCATATTTTTTGTCAGTAATAAGAAAATAAAAGATTAACGGTTATAATGATAGCTGTCAAGAAGCTGATTTTTCATATGCCAAAGTTCATTTGAGAGATCCACATGAACCCGGTGCGGGAATTCCAGGCGCAGAGATTCCTCCCAGAGGGTAGACATCTCCTGTTTACAGTATTTTTGAATATCCATAACCTCAGGAGAGTCGTAAACACGTTTTCCGTTTTGGAAGACAGGAATCATCAGCTCTCTCATGGTATAGCTGCCAGGCGCCAGGTGAGTCTTTTTCCAGGTCTCAATGGGATCAAACAGCAGCAGAGAGCGGTCAGGATCGTATACTTCATCAACCAGACAGATGAGATCAGCAATGATCTTTCCGTTTTCCTTATCGTAAATCCGGCGGATGGTTTTATTTCCAGGGTTGGTGATCTTTTCCGCATTTTCTGAAAGCTTGATTTTCGGAATGAATTTTCCGGTATTCTTATCCAAAATAGCAGCCAGTTTATAAACACCGCCGAAGGACGGACAGTCCTTTGAGGTAATCAGGTTGGTGCCGACACCCCAGGAGTTAATAGCAGCTCCCTGCATTTTCAGGGAATTGATCAGGGTTTCATCCAGATCATTGGAGGCTGAAATGACAGCATCCGAAAAGCCTGCCTCATCCAGCATTTTCTTTGCCTGCTTGGACAGATAGGCCAGGTCGCCGCTGTCCAGACGGATTCCGTAGAAGGTCAGGGGAATTCCTGCTTCCCGCATTTCTTTAAATACCTGAATGGCATGGGGAACGCCGGAATTTAAGGTGTCATAGGTGTCTACCAGAAGAATGCAGGCAGTGGGATAGAGCTTTGCATAGGTTCGGAATGCAGTCAGCTCGTCCGGAAAACTCATAATCCAGCTGTGGGCATGGGTTCCCTTAACAGGCACATGGAACATTTTTCCGCAGAGGACATTGGAGGTGCCGATGCAGCCGGCAATCATAGCGGCTCTGGCGCCGTAAATGCCTGCGTCAGGTCCCTGGGCGCGGCGAAGTCCGAATTCCATAACCCCGTCACCCTTGGCTGCATATACCACCCGCGCTGCCTTGGTGGCAATCAGAGACTGGTGGTTGATAATATTAAGAAGGGCGGTTTCAATCAGCTGAGCCTCCATAATCGGCGCAATGACTTTGACAAGGGGCTCACGGGGAAATACAACTGTGCCTTCCGGAATAGCATAAATATCGCCGGAAAAATGGAAATTTTTCAGATATTCCAGAAAATCCTCTTCAAACAGTCCTGTGCTGCGAAGGTAGTCGATATCATCCTGTTCAAAATGCAGATTTTCAATATATTCGATGACCTGCTGCAGACCGGCACAGATAGAGTAGCCGCTCCCTACAGGGTTGCTGCGGTAAAATGCATCGAAAATGACGGTTTCATTGGCATCCTTTTCCTTAAAATATCCCTGCATCATAGTCAGCTCATAGAGATCTGTCAGCAGAGTAAGATTACGTTCACTCATAGGTGTTCTCCTTCTCCCGGATGTCCGCTTTCTATAGAAGAAACATCCGATTTTGTGGGTGTAAAATACAGGTAAAATGCTTTTTTGCAGTATACCACCAAAGACAAAAAAAGACAATGTAATTGATAAAAAAATAACAAACACGGGAAACCTTGACAATAACCAAGGGGAATAATATAATAAAAAGGAGTATTCATAAAGAAAAAACGCAGATGGAGACAGTAGCGCCGAGAGGAAAGCAAAAGCGATTCGGGGATGGTGAGAGCCTGAAGCCAGTACATCGGCAGTCGAAAATCACTCCTGAGTTGCAGGCTGAACAGACAGTAGGCCGTGCCGGATTTCCACCGTTATCGGGAACTCATATAGTTGTATGCAGTAATAGGTGGTAGATAGAGACATTGAAGGCTTTTTTCCTGTTGCAGGAAAAAGGCCTTTTTCTTTCATAGGATAATCCTTTCCGTGGGATTTCCTGTTATTTGCAGCTGCCACTGGACTTCACGCAGAATAAGAATGGAGGATGAAGAAAGCCATGTACGAGAAAGTACCTACAAATCTTAACTTTGTAGAGCGTGAAAAGAAAATTGAAAAATTCTGGAATGATAATCATATTTTCCAGAAGAGTATGGACTCCAGAAAAGAGGGGCCGACTTATACGTTCTATGACGGGCCGCCTACCGCAAACGGTAAGCCCCATATTGGTCATGTGCTGACGCGGGTTATCAAGGACATGATTCCTCGTTATCGCACCATGAAGGGTTATATGGTTCCCCGTAAAGCAGGCTGGGATACCCACGGTCTTCCGGTTGAGCTGGAAGTGGAAAAAATGCTGGGCTTAGACGGCAAGGAGCAGATTGAGCAGTATGGTCTGGAGCCGTTTATCGGACACTGTAAAGAGAGCGTGTGGAAGTATAAGGGCATGTGGGAGGATTTTTCCGGAACCGTTGGTTTCTGGGCAGATATGGACAATCCCTATGTTACTTATCACAATAGCTTTATTGAGTCCGAGTGGTGGGCTCTGAAGCAGATCTGGGAGAAGGGACTGCTCTACAAGGGATTTAAGATTGTTCCTTACTGTCCTCGATGCGGTACCCCGCTGTCTTCCCATGAAGTTGCTCAGGGATATAAGGATGTAAAAGAGCGTTCTGCCATTGTTCGTTTCCGGGTTAAGGGTGAGGATGCCAGCATTCTGGCCTGGACAACAACTCCGTGGACTCTGCCGTCTAACGTAGCTCTCTGCGTGAATCCGGACGAGGAATATGTAAAGGTTAAGATGAAAGAGGACGGACAGGTTTATTACCTGGCTGCTGCTCTGTGTGATACGGTTCTGGGAGAGGATTCCTACGAGGTTCTGGAGCGTTACAAGGGAACAGATCTGGAATACAAGGAATACGAGCCTTTGTATCAGTGTGCTGCAGATGCTGCAGAAAAGCAGCATAAAAAGGCGCATTATGTGGTATGTGACGGCTATGTTACCCTGACAGATGGTACCGGTGTGGTTCATATTGCTCCTGCCTTTGGTGAGGACGACTCCAAGGTTGGAAGAAAATACGATCTTCCCTTTGTACAGATGGTTGATGCAAAGGGCGAGATGACAAAGGAAACTTTGTGGCCTGGCGTATTTGTTAAGAAGGCAGATCCTATGGTATTAAAGGATCTGGATGAGAGAGGCCTGTTATTTGCAGCTCCCAATTTTGAGCACAGCTATCCTCACTGCTGGCGCTGCGATACTCCGCTGATTTACTATGCCCGGGAGTCCTGGTTCATTAAAATGACAGCGGTGAAGGAGGATCTGATCCGCAACAACAATACCATCAACTGGATTCCGGAGAGCATCGGCAAGGGCCGTTTCGGTGACTGGCTGGAGAATGTTCAGGACTGGGGTATCAGCCGGAACCGTTACTGGGGAACTCCTTTAAATATCTGGGAGTGTGAATGCGGTCATCAGCATTCCATCGGAAGCATCGAGGAATTAAAATCCATGTCCGACAACTGTCCGGAGGATATTGAGCTGCACCGTCCATTTATTGATGCAGTGACCATTCGCTGTCCGAAATGCGGAAAGCAGATGAAGCGTGTGCCGGAGGTTATTGACTGCTGGTTTGACTCTGGAGCAATGCCATTTGCACAGCATCACTATCCTTTTGAGAACAAAGAGCTGTTTGAGCAGCAGTTCCCGGCAGACTTTATTTCCGAGGCAGTGGATCAGACCAGAGGCTGGTTCTACTCTCTGTTAGCGATTTCCACCCTGATTTTTAACAAGGCTCCTTATCGGAATGTTATTGTTCTGGGGCATGTACAGGATGAAAACGGACAGAAGATGAGTAAGTCCAAAGGAAATGCCGTAGATCCGTTTGATGCTCTGGAAACCTATGGAGCAGATGCTATCCGCTGGTATTTTTACATCAACAGCGCTCCCTGGCTGCCCAACCGTTTCCATGGCAAGGCGGTTCAGGAGGGACAGAGAAAGTTTATGGGAACCCTGTGGAACACCTATGCATTCTTTGTACTGTATGCGAACATTGACAATTTTGATGCAACCAAGTATACCCTGGATTACGATAAGCTTCCTGTTATGGATAAATGGCTGCTGTCCAAGATGAATTCCATGATCCGTGATGTGGATGATAATCTGAACAATTACCGGATTCCGGAGGCTGCAAGAGTGCTGCAGGAATTCGTAGATGATATGAGCAACTGGTATGTAAGACGTAGCAGAGAACGTTTCTGGGCAAAGGGCATGGAGCAGGACAAGATCAATGCTTATATGACTCTGTACACGGCTCTGGTTAATGTGGCAAAGGTTGCTTCTCCCATGATTCCGTTTATGACAGAGGATATTTACCAGAACCTGGTTCGCAGCATTGACAAAAATGCTCCGGAAAGCATCCATCTGTGCGAGTTCCCGTCTGTAGATGAAATGCACATTGACAAGCAGCTGGAAGCAGATATGGATGAGGTTCTGAAGGTTGTTGTTCTGGGACGTGCCGCCAGAAATACTGCAAATATCAAAAACCGTCAGCCTATCGGCAAAATGTATGTAAAAGCAGATCACGAGCTGTCTGATTTCTATGTGGAGATTATTGAGGATGAGCTGAATGTGAAGTCTGTGGAATTTGTAGAGGATGTAAGAAACTTTACTTCCTACAGCTTTAAGCCTCAGTTAAAGACCGTAGGTCCCAAATACGGAAAGCAGCTGGGCAATATCCGCAAGGCTTTAGCGGAGATCGACGGCAATACGGCAATGGATACCTTAAAGGCAGAAGGCGCTTTGAAATTCGATTTCGGTGCAGAGCTGGTAGTGCTGACAGAAGAGGATCTTCTGATTGATATGGCACAGACAGAAGGCTATGTATCAGAAAGCGACAATGTAGTGACCGTTGCTCTTGATACCAGACTGACTCCGGAGCTTCTGGAGGAAGGCTTTGTCAGAGAGCTGGTAAGCAAAATCCAGACCATGCGTAAGGAAGCTGGATTTGAGGTTATGGATCATATCTGCATATATCAGCAGAATAATGATAAAATTGCAGACATCTTAACCAGATATGCAGATACTATTCGCAGCGAGGTATTGGCGGATGATATTCGCACCGGTGAAATGGGTGGATATACAAAGGAGTGGAACATCAACGGGGAAACCGGTATTCTGGGTGTAGAAAAAATTGCAGTGAATTAAGCAACAGAGCAGGAGGAAGAGTAGAAGTATGATAAGCAGTGTAAATAAGGGGTTTGACAAGGAAACATTTAAAAAGAACGTCATTTATAACGTAAAGAGCCAGTTCAGAAAAACGATTGATGAGGCAACGCCGAATCAGGTTTTTCAGGCTGTGGCCTACGCCGTGAAGGATGTTATTATTGATGAGTGGATTGCAACGCACAAGGAGTATGAAAAGCAGGATGTTAAGACCCTGTATTACCTGTCCATGGAATTTTTAATGGGCCGTGCCCTGGGCAATAACATTATCAATATTATGGCAAAGGATGAGATTAAGCAGGCTCTGGATGAGCTGGGCTATGATCTGAACCTGATTGAGGATCAGGAGCCGGATGCAGCTCTTGGAAACGGCGGTCTGGGCCGTCTGGCAGCATGCTTTTTGGACTCTCTTGCCACACTGGGATATCCGGCATATGGCTGCGGAATCCGTTACCGCTATGGTATGTTCAAGCAGAAAATTGAGAACGGATACCAGGTGGAGGTTCCGGATGAGTGGTTAAAGGACGGCAACCCCTTTGAAGTACGCCGTGCTGAGTACGCTACAGAAGTTAAATTCGGCGGATATGTGAAGACTGTCTGGGAAAACGGCAGAGAAAAATTTGTTCAGGAGGGATATCAGTCTGTTATGGCAGTTCCCTATGACCTTCCGGTTGTAGGCTACGGCAATAACGTGGTCAACACCCTTCGAATCTGGGATGCTCAGCCGGTCAATACCTTCCGTCTGGATGCATTCGACCGTGGTGACTATCAGAAGGCAGTAGAAGAGGAAAACCTGGCTAAGAATATCTGTGAGGTTCTTTATCCTAACGATAACCACATTGCCGGTAAGGAGCTTCGTCTGCGTCAGCAGTATTTCTTCATTTCTGCCAGTGTGCAGAGAGCTGTGCTGAAGTACATGGAGAATCACGATGATGTACGTAAGTTCTATGAGAAAAACGTATTCCAGTTAAATGATACTCATCCGACTGTAGCAGTTGCAGAGCTGATGCGTATTCTGCTGGATGATTATGGTCTTACCTGGGAAGAGGCCTGGGATGTTACAACTAAGACCTGTGCCTACACAAACCATACGATTATGGCAGAGGCTCTGGAAAAATGGCCGATCGAGCTGTTTTCCAGACTGCTTCCCCGTATTTATCAGATTGTGGAGGAGATTAATCGCCGCTTTGTGATTCAGATTCAGCAGGCATATCCGGGACGTCAGGATAAGATTGCCAAAATGGCAGTCATTTATGACGGTCAGGTTCGTATGGCACATATGGCTATTGCCGGAAGCTTCTCTGTAAACGGCGTAGCACAGCTTCATACAGAAATTCTGAAGCATCAGGAGCTGAAAGATTTCTATGAGATGATGCCGGAGAAATTCAACAACAAGACCAACGGTATTACTCAGAGAAGATTCCTGCTGCACGGCAATCCGCTTCTGGCTGACTGGGTAACCAGCAAAGTAGGAAATGAGTGGATTACCAATCTGTCTGCCATTAACAAGCTGAAGCTTTACGCAGATGATGAGAAGTGCCAGCATGAGTTTATGAACATCAAATACCAGAACAAGATTCGTCTGGCAAAATATATCAAAGAACACAACGGTATTGATGTAGATCCCCGTTCTATTTTTGATGTACAGGTAAAACGTCTCCATGAGTATAAGAGACAGCTGATGAATATCCTTCATGTTATGTATCTGTACAATCAGCTGAAGGATAACCCCAACATGGATATGGTTCCCAGAACCTTTATCTTTGGTGCAAAGGCAGCAGCAGGCTACAAGCGTGCGAAATTGACCATTAAGCTGATTAACTCTGTGGCAGATGTAATCAACAACGACAAGTCCATTAACGGAAAGCTTAAAGTTGTATTTATTGAAGATTACCGGGTATCTAACGCAGAGATTATCTTTGCTGCAGCAGATGTCAGCGAGCAGATTTCCACTGCAAGTAAAGAGGCATCCGGTACCGGAAACATGAAATTCATGTTAAACGGCGCCCTGACCATTGGAACCATGGATGGAGCGAATGTAGAGATTGTGGAAGAAGTTGGACAGGAGAATGCCTTTATTTTCGGTACTTCTTCCGATGATATCATCCGCATGGAGCATGATCACAGCTACAATCCTATGGAGATCTTCAACAATGATCAGGATATCCGCCGTGTGCTGATGCAGCTGATCAATGGATATTATTCTCCGCAGAATCCGGAGATGTTCCGTGATATTTATGATTCACTGCTGAACACCCGCAGCAGTGACCGGGCAGATACCTACTTTATTCTGAAGGATTTCCGCATGTATGCAGAGGCTCAGAAGAAGGTAGATGCAGCATACCGGGATGAAAAATGGTGGGCTAAGGCAGCAATTCTGAATACTGCCTGCAGCGGTAAGTTCAGCTCTGACCGTACCATTGAAGAGTATGTAAAGGATATCTGGCATCTGGAAAAGGTTCAGGTAGAACTGTAAGTTTGATTCCCCTGGTTCAGAAAGAACGGAAGCTTCCAGATGATTCATTTGGGAAAATTGCAGAAAACAGACATTTTTAAGGAATAAAGAGAAAATCCCTCCATAGACTGATAATAGTCGGGAGGGATTTTTTTATGAAAAAATGGATGCTTTGGGGAATTTTCATGCTGCTGCTGCCCTGGCTGCTGGCACTGATATGTATGAAAGGAACGGGACAGGCTGTATGGGGAAGCGAGAATAGAATAGAGAAAGAAGAGGATACTTTGCCTTCTCTGGATGAGAAGGGAGGAGAAACCAGGGAGAGTGAAGCGGAAGAAGAGGATGCAGAAATCAGCGCAGACAGTATTTCCCGCAGAATTCTGATAGAACGGGATGGAATTCAGACCTATATGAATCTGGAGGATTATCTTCCTGGAGTGGTTGCGTGCCAGATTCCAGAAGGGTATGAGTGGGAAGCACTAAAATGTCAGACAGTTATTGCCAGAACCTATATCTGCCGTTTGATGGATGGAAGACAGGAGATTCAGGAAGAAGAACTGGATCTGGATTATATCGGACAGGCAAACGGGAGTGAGAACAGGTTTTTAACGCTTGGGGAAAAGGAACGGCTGGCAGAAAAGCTGATTCAGTGTAAGAGGGCAGCAAGGGAAACGAAAGGAGTAGTGATGCGCTGCGAGGATCAGTATGTGCTTCCTCTGTTTCACAGGATCAGCTCTGGCCGGACGAGAAACGGTTCTGAAGAGTATCCCTATCTTGTTTCGGTAGAAAGCAGGTGGGATGTGGAAGCTGAGAACTATCAGCAGGTATTTTCCTGGAGCAGAGAAACCTTTGCACAGAAAATCAGCCAGATTCCAGGGGCAGCACCTGTTAGGGCAGATCAGGTTCCGGAACAGATTCAGACTGTTGAAAAGGATGAGGCTGGATACCTGACAGAAATGAAAATAGGATCTGGAATTTATAAGGGAGAAGAAATCCAGTATACTCTGGGACTGCCTTCTTCCTGTTTTTATTTTAACGGCACAGAAAGCGGGATTCAGGCAGTGGTGCGGGGAATCGGGCATGGATACGGTCTCAGCCAGACCGGAGCTGCTCATATGGCAGCAGAAGGATGGGATTATCAGGACATTCTGCATTATTATTATAAAAATATTTCTCTGGTGACTGAATAAGTGGGAGCACTTTGGTAAAAATAGTACCGAGGTGATAAACGGTGAAAGAGAAATGGAATCAAATGTTCAAGGACAAACTGTTCCTTGTCATGTTGGTGCTTGGCCTGCTGACTATCGTAGCCGCAGCAGGCGTTGTTACAACTCAGAGAGGAAGCGGTCAGGAGCAGAATCCCTATGTGGATATGCAGGAGCAGGGAGATTTTATTGCCCAGCAGCCAGGAAAACAGATTCAGGAAGCAGAGCTTCCGGAAAGAAATCCGGCTTTGGCAGAGGAAACCGAAATTGCGGCAGAGCAGCTGGCAGAAAATAACCTGGATACTGTGACAGCAGAAAGAACAAAAGAGGAAGCTTGGAATCCTGAGGAGGAAAATGTGCAGGAGGCCGGAACCGGGCTGGGAAATGTTGAAGCCCTGGCTCTGAATTTTTCGGATACCAGCAGCCTGTCCTGGCCGGTGAGAGGGAATGTAGTTCTGAATTACAGTATGGATTCTACGATTTATTTTCCAACCCTGGATCAGTACAAGTGCAATCCAGGCATGGTGATTCAGGGGGATATCAGTGAGCCGGTCTATGCTCCGGCCAATGCCCGTGTGGTTTCTGTGGGAAACAGCGAAGAAATCGGAACCTACCTGACACTGGATCTGGGAAATGAGTATTCGGTGATCTGCGGTCAGCTGAAGGAGGTGGCTGCAGTTGAGGGCGAATATTTGGAAAAAGGCCAGCTTATAGGATATGTAGCAGAGCCGACCAAATATTATACTGTGGAAGGCAGCAATCTTTATCTGGAAATGCTTCACAAAGACAGTCCTGTGGATCCGCTGGATTATCTGGAATAGATAAAGGCTATTGCAGGAGAGTATTTGGTAATTTTTAGAAAAAGGCATCTGCAGGAGAGCTTCAGAGGACAGAATTCGGAAACAAAAGCAGGAAAAAAGAGTAAAAAGCACAGATAACAGATTTAGAAAAAGGGAACCGGGAAAAGCAGAAAACAGAGCTTTTTTCCGGTTCTTTTTATCGCGTCTTTCTGCATGATATTCCAGAAATGTGTATTTTCATACAGGAAAAACAAGCGGTTTGAATATTTATGCTATTTTAAGAATTTGTTCACAATATGTTCTGAATCCCGTGTTATAATAAACAAAAATCAAATATAAGGAGCGTGAAAAAACTCATTATGAACATATTGTTTTTTATAACTCCCAAAAGTGAAATTGCATACATATATGAAGATGATTCTATCCGGCAGGCTTTGGAAAAAATGGAATATCATAAATTTTCAGCAGTTCCGCTGTTGACCAGGGACGGAAAGTACGTGGGAACGATTACAGAAGGAGATATGCTCTGGGGAATCAAGAATCAGTACAATCTGAACTTGAAGGAGGCAGAAGGAATTTCTGTCAGCACACTGAAGCGCAGGATGGATTATCTTCCGGTTTTTGTAAAGTCCAATATGGAAGATATGATTGATCGGGCTTTGAATCAGAATTTTGTTCCGGTAGTGGATGATCGAAAAATGTTTATCGGAATTATCACAAGAAAAGATATTATCAAATATTATTATGGAAAGGGAACGGCAGGAGAAAAGCCCCAGTCTTCCTTCATTATGGCGCCGAATGGCAAAAAAGAAACAGAACAAATAGAGCAGGTGTGAATGGAACCTGTTTTTGGGCAGAGGCGACAAAAAGGGACAAAGATGGAATGTGCCATCTTTGTCCCTGAATTATTTATTGACAGTTATTGCAGCCGCAGGAAGAATTGTTGGAATCAAAGGTATCGGGGATGTGGAAGGGAGCAATACCGATATTATTTTCTACTGCTGACTGGAAGCCATCCCGGTAACCAACATGGTTTCCATCCCGGAAACCGATTCGGTAGCCGGACTGATAGGCCTGGCGGTTATTGTTGGAAGAAGAGTCGCTGCCGCAGCTATTTCCGCAGTTACAATCACACCCGTTATTGGAGGAGCCGCAGCCACAGGAGTTGTTATTGTTATTATTGGAAGAGGAGCCGCAGCCACAGGAGTTGTTATTGTTATTATTGGAAGAGGAACCGCAGCCACATCCACATCCGCAGTTGCAGCCAGAATGGCTGGTATTGCCGGAGTTGTTGCAGCAACCGCAGTTATTATTGCATCCGCATCTGCAGCAGTTCCAATTAGAAGTACAAAAACAGTTTCTAAAGCAATTACATAAATTACATTTACACATATTAAAAATCTCCTTGTTTTGTTGTGATAGTATATGGTATGTGGACAGTAAGACAGGGGTGACAGCCTGTTTTATGTCATAGGAAAGTGCGTCCTATGACATAAAAACGCTCCGCGAGGAACGCTATGGGGTGGAAGAGAATTGGGCTGATGAGACGACTCGCCGCAGGCGGAGAAGCTCGCGAGCGAGCTTCTTTCTTATAGGGAAGAGATCTTATGAGAGAAAATGGTCTGAGAGTTTTCACCAGTGAGAAATCAGATTCATATGATACTATCAGAATCTTCCGAAAGGAGAAAAGCTTGCTTATGGATTGCAGCAATCATCAGCAGAATGCCTGTACCAGCCGCCCACAGATATCACCGTGTATGAGTGCGGGATGCGGCTGCGGAGGCAAACCAATTCGTCCAACGAATCCGATTCAGCCGGTCACACCAAATCAGGGACAGGGAATAAAACCGTGTCAGGATGGGTGCATGTGTCAAAATAAAAAGCCTGTTCAGCATATGATGCCATGCCAGAGCAATACGCCATGTCAGAATAATACGCTATGCCAGAATAATATGCCATGTCAGAACTGTGTGCCTGGTCAGAACGCCGGAACGGGAGTTTTTCCGCCTGTAATGAGACCGCCAGGAGGAAACGCTCTTTCCGAAATGTCTTTAGCCATGGCTTATGTTCCAATGCAGAGATGGACACAGACCTATACCCTTAGCCAGGGGCTGGAGAGAGGCACAATTTTTCCGGAATTAGATTTACCGTTTATAATGGGGAGGTGCCGTGGATGATGTGTGGATTTAAAAATCAATTAATGAAGAATGTCTATGAAACGGGCTTTGCTCTGGATGAAATTCTTCTTTATCTGGATACTCATCCAACGGATCAGGAGGCTATGAATTACTATTATTACGTGAAACAGTTAAATAAAGAAGCTGTTTGTGCGTATGAGCAGGCGTATGGCCCCCTGATGATTGATCAGGTATCATCGGATAATTGGAGCTGGATCAAAAGTCCGTGGCCGTGGGAAGGAGGGAATGCCTGATGTGGAGATATGAGAAAAGGCTTCAATATCCGGTGAATATCAGCCAGACAAATCCCAAGATGGCACAGTTTATTATAAGCCAGTATGGCGGCCCAGACTGCAAAAACATATAATGTGCCCGCAAAGCCTTATAAATCAAGGCTTCCGGGGCTATACATAGTAGTAAAAGCAGAACGTTTTACTCTCTTTTATGTAAACTATCTTTTTTATGATGCTTCGGACCGCGTTGCCCTTATCATCATTATCAACATCCGGAGACTGCAAAAGGTCGTAAACATTCTGGATCCGCTCAATGAGGATTTCCTTTCCCGGAACGTCTTCCGGCTCCTCCTGAGAGCGGAGTTCTTCCAGTTCTTCCATCAGCTGATCCCGCTCTCTCTGCAGGCGTGCTTTGTTGGCCTTAAATTCCTCCATCGTATCAATCCCACTTTCATAGGCTTCCCGGATGCGCAGCTCTTTGGTATCCAGGCGCTCCAGGGATTTTTGTATCAGGGTGAGTTTGTTGTCGTCCAGATGCTTCTCTCGCTGCTCATAGGTATATTCTACCTCGCCAGTCTCCAGAATCATCCGAAGAGATTCCAGGACCGCCGCCTCCGCCTTTAAACTGGACACAGAACAGGAGCCCGGATGAATCCCTTTTGTATATTTCCAGCACTGAAATGCATGGCCTCTTTTGGTGAGGTCCTTTGTCTGGTTGTAACCCAGCGATGCGCCGCAGATAGAGCATTTCAGCAGTCCGGACAGCCAGTGTTTACAGGAAGAAGCCTGTCTGCGGCCACGGGGGCGGTGTATACGGTTTAGACGTTCCTGGTTTGCTGAAAATACGGACGTGACACTTTCCCGGCATTCATGCGTGCCCTGGAAGGTCACGTCATTCCATTTGACCAGACCGACATAAAAACTGTTGGCAAGTATGATACGAACAGCGCGAGTGTCAAAGGGATTCCCCCGGCGGGTATGATATCCCCGCCTGTTTGCCTCTCTGGCAATCCAGGTCATATCCTTTCCATCAAAAAAAGAACGATGGATAAACTCCACAATCTGATATTGCTCCTCGTTGATAACATAGGGTCTGCCATGGCCTACAGCATCATATCCCAGGCACGGGGTAAGCTGGTATCCATGTTCCAGGGCTTTCTGGGTCATGCCGCGCAGCACCTCACCAGAGAGGTTCACGCTGTAAAACTCATCTGACCATTCTATGATCATCTCCACCAATCGCCCGAACATTCCCTCCATGATAGGCTCTGACACGCTTTTAATGGTGACGCCGCATTTCTTCCGGAGGATGCCTTTATAAAAAGCACTTTCCTCCTGGTTTCTGGCAAACCTGGAAAATTTCCAGAGGTAGAGATACCGGAAGGGAGAGGGATTCTGCCGTGCTGTGGAAATCATTCGCTGAAATTCTGGGCGGTTATCGGCTCGACGGCCAGAGCGACCGCGATCCTCCATAAAAACAAACTCCTGAGGAATTACAATCCCATCCTTTTTGGCGGCCTCCAGGATGACACGCAGCTGTGCATCCGGAGAGAGCTCCGTCTGATCATCGGTGCTGACGCGGATATAAGCAGCCCCAATCTCAAGATTTTTTTCATTCATTCAATCATCTCCTGTGTATTTATACGTTTTTTGGGTATAAAAAATACGCCCCTTGCCAGGACGTTCCAGAAATGATATAATTCAGGTGTTCAAGCTGATATATCTTTCCGGTTATCCGGCAAGAGAAATCTATGTGAAAGCCGTTCCTGTTGGTAGCAGGGGCGGTTTTTGCGATTTGACAAATTTGTTGGTTTGACATATAATATACTTAACAAGACAGCCGATAAGGAAGGTCAAGACTTCCTGCTCCGGCGATTAAACGTATCTAAGTAGAGCCGCTTATCTTTCCAGGGACAGAGCGGCTCTACTTATTTTTTTAAATTCAGAATAGCAACAATCAATAACGCTACGGTCAGGATTATTTGAAATTCCTCGTATGTACTCATAAGCATTCCCCTTTCCGCAAGACTCGGAACGGGGCCATAGCCGCCCTATCGGCTGCCCGGGTAAGTATATTATGTTGTCAAGGTAGGCCCCTGCGGCGGAGGCAGGGGCTAATTGAATGGAAGGTTTTCTTCTTCAATATCATAAGGAAGTTTATCAGGAATATCCATAAATCCAACAACTTCTGCATGATAGTTCCATGCATTCAAAAAATGCATTTGCAAGTATGTTGACTGAGAGCCACAAATGGAACAATATCTTGCATTACTAGGTAAACTAGCACCACAATCTTCATTTGAACATTCATTTAATAGATATGTACCACATATTTGACAGAAATTTCCATCAACTAGAGTTTCTTCATTGTTACAAATAGGGCATTTTTTGGGCTTATTTTTTTCGTTAAGTTCTATCTTAGAATAAATCATTTTTCCATCTCCCCACTGTAGAGTTTTATTACCACAAATAGGACAATAATTAATATTTTTTTCTATTGTAAAATATCCGCAAGTTGAACATTTTTTCTTGTAATAAAAATTAGAAAAGATTGTAAATAGGCGTGGTAATATTCCATTCTGCCTATTTATGCGCTCATCTTCATAAAAGAAAAGTAATCTGGTTTTAGCTGCGGCATAAGTTATTCCAAATTGTTTCGAAATGTTTAAGGCATTTTTGTTTTTTAGTTGACGTAAAAGTGTTGTAGGAACTAAAACATTTCTTGCAAAGGCATTTGCCTCGTTTTCTAAAATTCTATTTTCTTGTTTGGTTAGTGAGCCTCTGTACAAGCGGGTAGCTTCAAAATCTACTAAATGCCCAAGATAAATATGTCCTATTTCATGCATTAATGTAAAGCGTTTTCTGTCACCAAGTTGTTTTTCATCATTATATGCGATACAATAATTAGTATCGTCTAACTGTGTATATCCATCTTCGCTGCCCAAGCATCTAACAACAGTATCTCGACCACAAGAAAATTGTGCCATTAATTCAGAGTATGTTACCAATCCCCATTTACTTTTATGTATGATTTTTTCTACATCAAAAGGAAAAGAGCAAATATTGTACTCTTCAAGGAATTCACAAGCCTTTTGATTGCAATAATCATATCTTGCGTAATTTGGTATTTTCACACTTTTTTCGCCTCTTTACTTTTTTTCGATAAGAAATTAATCATATCGAGTGCAGTTTTTTGATCTTCTGGAGGTAAATCCATCATATCTCTAGCGGCAGCTCGAATATTCTCAGGAAAAGATGAAAATGGCTGTATATTCAGCATATTCTCAATAGTTAAAGGGAGATTATTAATTTTTAAATGTTCATATTGTCTTACTAATTCCCCTGAAGATGTGGTTTTGATAGTTTGTTTGTCTTTGGTTTTTATTATAATAGTATCATCATCCCAACTATTTGTTTGTAATACTTCGTATCCATTTTTTTCTAAAAATATTACAATCTTATCTAAGCTTTGATCAAAATAATCCAACAAGGAATTATTATTTGGAATCCACCCCATTATATAAGCTGGGGAAACATTTAGGATTCTGGCAGCATCTTCTATCTTATCGGATGGGATATTGGTAATAATATTGTTTTCATATTTATATAGAGTTTGCTTGGATACATTGATTTTAGCAGCAAAATCAACTTGACTCATACCAGTTTTTTCTCTTAATTGCTTTAATCGTTCTCCAACTGTCATATAGAATCCTCCTTTGAAGTAACTTAATAATAGCACAAAAATGTTGTAAAAGCAATAAAAAATATCTTGACAAGTTACAAAAATGTGGTATCATGTAAGTATCTTAAAAAGTTACCAAGGGGGGTGATATGTGATGATAAAAACAGATGAATTGAGAGGGATTATTGCAAAAAATGGTCTTTCTCAGTCAGATGTAGCTTTGAAAATTGGAATAACTCCGAAAACATTTTATGAAAAAATGAAAATCGGGGTTTTCGGAAGTGATGAAATTCAGATAATGATAGATGAACTTCATATTGACGATCCGGCGTCCATTTTTTTTGCTAAGGAGTAACTTATTAAGATACTAAAAGGAGGAAAGATAAGATGCAGAATTTAAGAAAAGTGACAATTACTACTCTTGAAGTAGCAGAGATGATGGAAATCGAACATTCTAAAATTATTAGAAAACTGGAAGGTAGCAGAGACCGTAAAGGTTTTATTCAGATTTTAACTGAAGCCCAAATGGGCGTCAGTGATTATTTTATCCCGTCTACCTATCGGGATGCCAGCGGAAAGGAAAACAAGTGCTATGAAGTTACCCGCATGGGGTGTGATTTTTTAGCAAATAAATCAACAGGAGAAAAGGGTGTATTGTTTACCGCCAGATATGTAAAGCGATTCAAAGAGATGGAAAATCAGAATAACCGGATCCCGCTGACTGAGCATCCTGGCGAGGTAGCAAACTTACTCAAAATTCTTGCAAATCGGATGGATAAACAGGGCATCGCCCCATATAAATCTGCTGAAATGGTAAAGATGGTCTGCGAGCAATACGGAATCCACCTTCCGGCTGATTTTGTGAAGGTTCCAGAATATGAGCAGATGACACTAAGAGAGTTAATGTGAACAGCAGTATGGAGTTGAAGAGCTACTGGAAGAGTAGACTGATGAGTAGGAGGTGAATGAGATGGTAGCTGCTTTACTAGCGATTGCATTAGTCTGGGCCATTACAAAATGGATTTTCTGGCGAATCAGTTTCCTTGCAATTCTCCTGTATTTTGCAGAGTGTGGAATGGATCTTCCAGATGCAAAGAAAATACAGGAGTATCAGACCAAGGTACTGCAAAAATATCTTACAGTAAAAAAGTAGAAAAATGGGATTTTATAACTACAAGGGCAGCGTTTAAGGCAATTTGCTGGAGACCGGGAAGAGATTCTACACATAGCTCTTTAGCGATATCTTTTACTTTATTAAAAAATGTATCATTTCTGATATTTGCTAAGAATTCGTGACCATTTGGTGTTAAGTCGGAAGCAAAAACGGATTCACTATTTCCTCCGATACTGAAGTTAGAAATTAGATTTGCTTCTGCGCAGTATCTGGCCTGATATGCGATTTCAAAACGGTCATAATGAGACAGGCGAGAAGATGGGGTGCGTGAATCATATTTCCAACCTGTGTTGATTGTGCTGGTAGCTTCAATATCTAAAAGAATATCACGGATACAATCAGGGTTAAGTTTCAAAATCATATTCCTCCAGTATGTATTTCAGCATGGCAGTGCTGATAAGAGGAGTATAACACAAGGGCGAGAGGCATAGCAAGGCAGATGAATTTATTTGAGACTGAGGAGGTGAGCAGGGATGTGGCTGAGGCTATTTAAGGTTTTTTTATCTATTATAATAAGCTGCGCTATAGGCGTGACTTATGGATGGCTCTATAGCGCAGTGTGGCTTTGCATTTGTGCGATTCTATCAAAAAAATAAATAAAGGAACACAATGGCCAAGCAGTCTCCATAAACTAAATCAGGGAGGTGGTTACTGATGGAAAAGCCAAGAATCATTAATTACATAGACATCGATGGGGAGGATGTACTGATGGAATCGCTCCCCGATGAAAAGCGGAGAAAAATCGCAGAAACATTGCAGGACAGATTAATGTCGGCAATGGGGTACAAAAGGATAACCGCCTAAGGGCGGATGAGATGGACAAGCAGGGAGGGAATTGCCATGGTGAGATTTAAGGAAGCGCCTCAACCGGCGCTGAGCTATGCAGCTGTTACCGTCGGTCCTGGACCAATAGTGGATCCGGCGCTGGTGGTGGAACTGGAGAAGTTAGAAAATGAAATCAGCGGATTGCGGGCAGAGAATAAGTTCCTCTGGAGCCTGTTGGGGACAGTGATTTTCACATTCTCGCTGGTCACATGGGTTCCGGTGGTGTTTTGAGAGGAGGTGAGGACGATGACACAGGCACAGGAAGGGCTCCAGGTGCTGTTAGATATGGCAGAGGATTACCGGAAGAAGAATAACATGAATTTTGTCACGATTTCTGCCGTTGGCGGCGGAACTGGACATGCTTATGCGTTCCAGGGAGCAGATAGAGTGGATGCGACTATCGGAAAGTGGCAAAAAGAAACCCCAGGAGCGGCAACTCCCAGGGCGGCAAAATAAAAAACAATACACCTTTATTATAGGGCGAAAAGGAGGAGAAATCAAGTGAAACTATATGAATTAACAGAGCAGTACGAGATGCTGCAGGAAATGATGTATGACCCGGAAGTGGATGAGCAGGTACTTCACGACACCCTAGAGGCCATTTGGGGCGAGATAGAAGAGAAAGCGGACGGATATGCCAAGATTATTTTCAGTATGAAAGCGGATGTCGAGAAGCTTAGGGCAGAGGAGCAGCGCCTGGAGACTCGCCGCCGCAGCTTGGAACAACGGTCCAAATGGCTGAAAGATATCCTGGAATCCAATATGCGGGAGATTGGCAAAACGAAGTTTAAGACAGCCCTGTTTTCGTTTAATATTCAAAAAAATGGTGGCTTACAACCGCTTGTAATCGACGGCGTCTTAGAGGATATCCCTGGCAAGTATTTAACTCCGCAGCCGCCGGTGCCGAACAATGAAGCAATCCGGGCGCTGCTAGCTGAGAAGCAGGTAGACTGGGCGCACTTAGAGCCCCGTGGAGAAAGTTTGAGGATTCGATGATGGACGAGAAAGCAAAGATTACGCCGTTCAAGCTGCAGATTTTACTGGAGATTGCAGCGAAAGTGGTAAAGATGATGACCGTAAGTACCTGGCATTTGACTTTTGATGAGATGGATATTGTTATGGGCTTTATTCGCCAGGGAATCGAAGAGGCCCGGCGACAAAACGAGGAGGTTAAGGAGGAAGATTTATGTTCTGTAAGACAGGAGAATTAAAGAAGATTATGAAAGCCAGCTTAAAGCGCTGCGGGCTGTTTGTGTGCAATGTGAACAACCATTACTTGGTTTATGCAGATAACTGGGGCATCTATGTGAACCATGTGTTTGCATCCAATAAATTCAAGGCGGCCATCATGGAGCTGATTGGAGACATTCCAGAGCCAGGAGAGTGTTACCATTATACGATTGACAAGGATAAAGAACTGGTTTCGCAGATGGTTATGGATGTGGTAGAGCCTTATAAATCTTGGATGCAGGCGAAGGATTATGGAGTGATTACCCCGATGTCCTTAGAAGCATGGCCGCATGAATATATTGTAATTCAGCGAAAAAGTGATTACCAGTTTATTACGGCCAGACGAGATCTGACTTCAAATGTGATTTCAGCCAAAGAATTAGAAACAGATTCCGAGCATATGCCGGACAGGCCCAGTATTTTGGACGGGAAGGTTCTGTATTTTAAGAATGAATCCACCATCTATTGGGTGCATACGGAGCCATGCGGACATAAGACAAAGGAGGTGCTTTTTCCTCTTCTGGACGGCATCAACTTTTTTGATTCAGATTGGAAACGCGAGGATCTGGATGCATCGGAAGGCAACAAAACGGACAAGGTTTCAGATGAGCAGCTGAATTTCTAAGAGGAGGAGACCATGGGATTACCAGTGTTAATTTACGGGAAATCCGGCAGCGGGAAGAGCCGGAGCATGAAGTTTTTTGAGGAAGATGAGATTGTGCTTTTTAACACGGAAAAGAAGGAACTTCCGTTTCGAAAACGTTTTAAGAAAACCGGGTGCAGTGACGATATTGGCCGGATTATCGCGACGATTAATCAGAATCCGGAAAAGGTCTTCGTGATTGATGATGCCGGATACATCATGACCCATCTTTTCATGGGACAGCATAGAAACAAAAAAGGAAATGCCTCATTTGAAATGTATGATGATATCGCAGATGCCATGTACTGGCTCGTGAAATTGGTCAAGGACGAAGTAAAAGACCCAGAAAAGATTGTGTACATCATGTTCCATGAAGACACGGACGATTTTGGGGTTTCCAGGCTTCGGACCATTGGCAAGCAGCTGGATCGGAAGGTGTGCCTGGAGGGAATGGTAACAATCTGTATTCGCTGCATGTCTGAAAATGGAAACCATTTCTTCCGGACGGTTACGGACGGTTCTGATATTACCAAAACGCCGGAGGAGATGTTTGATAGCCCGGAGATTGAAAATAACTTGAAATTAGTAGATGACACCATCCGGGAGTTTTATGGATGGAAGATAAAGGAGGAAAAACAGCATGATTAAGAAACCACAGGGATACGACCAGGCACCGGCCTACACTGGAGAATTTCAGCAATTACCAAAAGGAAAGTATGTATGCGTGATCAAGCAGGTGACAACACAGGATTCAAAAAATGGGAATCCTCAGCTTGTGATTCTGTATGATATCGCAGAAGGCGAACATAAAGATTTTTATCAGAAAATGTACGACGCAGACAAGGCGCAGGATTCATCCGGCGCAAAGTGGCGCGGCGTTTTTAAGCAGAACATGGAGGGCAAAGGGCTTTCTTGGTTTAAAGGCATTATCACATCTATTGAACGCTCCAACAACTTCACTTTCCAGTGGGACAAAGAAAATAATGAGGCAACGATGAAAGGCAAGAAGTTTGGTGGTATTTTCCGGCGCCGGCAGTATGAGGCAGCTAATGGAAACCGGCCATTTACGACAGAGCTGTTCCAAGTCCGCAGCGTGGCAGGTCTGGCAGAGGCAGAAATTCCGGAAGACAGCTTATTGCCGGATACGCCGCCAGTGGGACAGATGACCCAGGTGCAGAGCGCTGGTACACCGAGCCCGGTGGGAGATGGTTTTATGAATATTCCGGATGGAGCAAGCGATGAAGGAATCCCGTTCATGTAATTATGACCCGGAGCTGTACCGGAAAGTGCGTGAGGCTGTTAGCATGCAGCAGGTGGTGGAATATTTTGGTCTGCAGGCAAATAAAAAGGGGTGGTGCGTCTGCCCCTTTCATGCAGACAAAAAGCCAAGCCTTAAGATATATCCCAATGGAAAAGGGTATTATTGCTTTTCCTGCGGCGCCGGCGGAGACCCAATTAAGTTTGCTGCCCAATATCGGGATGTAAACAATTATGAGGCAGCCAAAGGCCTTGCAGCAGCATTCCAGGTTCCGATACAGGAGCCGGTGACATACCGGGAGAAGCGGGAGGCGGAGTTGACCCGGAAAAGGCGGCAGGAATTATCAGCGTTCCAACGGAGGGCAAAGATGTGGCTGACTGCGTACCGGGGATTGCTGTGTGAGGCAATCCGGGAACAGGGAGAACATTTCTGGGAAGGGATTGGAAGTATTACTTATGTGGATTATCTGCTTGATTGTCTGGAGCAGTGTCCGGAGAAAGTATACGCAGACAAGAAAGTGGTGAGAAAAATTGGAGAAGTCGAAAGACGAGTTATTGGTTGGTATCAAGACCCTTGAAAGAGTGGAACCGTTCCCAGATGAAGTGTTTTATAAGGTTTTTGAGATTGAGGATAATGTGGAGCGGCAGAAATATATTGAGGCACTGCGAAATGCTGCGAGGGAGATAAAAAGGATTAGTGAATTTAATAACCTGTTTAAGCAGTTTCAACTGGACTACATTCAGCGCATGAAACAATCCGGTAATAAGACCAGGTTTACTGACCAGCCGGTGGAGCTGACTTGTGGGGAATGGAATGCTGATGATATGGGGGTTCGGTGTACCCGATATGACAAGCAATTTCAGCCCATGCAGGTCTTAGCCTGTAGTCATCCGATCCTTCCTGTGGAAATTCTTAAAAATGTGGATACTTCTGAGGAACGCATTACCCTGGCTTATTATAAATCCGCTGCGTGGCAGCAGATTACAGTCAACCGCAGCGTCTGTGCGAACACTAATAAAATTGTGGATGTCCTGAGTCAGTATGGAATCGAGGTAACCTCTGATAATGCCAAAAGCATGGTGCGTTACATATCAGACTGTGTGGGAATGAATCCGGTGGCTTTGAATCCAAAACGCTCCATCAACCGGCTTGGTTGGATGGGAAGGGAGTTTATGCCGTATGTGACGGATGTTGTATATGATGGGGGTAAGGATTTTGATCCTGTATTCCAGAATATACGGCACGAGGGTAGTCTTGAGGCATGGAGAACTCATTGTGCTGATCTGCGTAAAAACAAAATTGTCCGGATGGCCTTTGCTGCCAGTTTTGCAAGTGTTTTGATTGAGCCTCTCAATGCCTTGCCATTCGTGTTTCATCTTTGGAGCGGAGAATCTGGAACGGCCAAAACAGTGACTATTATGGCCGCCATGTCTATTTGGGGAAATCCTAAAATGGGTGGTCTGGTAAAAACCATGAATACCACAAAAGTGGGAATCGTGCGGAATGCAGCCTTTTTATATTCGCTGCCCTTTGCTGGTGATGAGCTGCAGACGCTGAAGGATAAGTGGGTAACAAACTTTGACCAGTTAATTTATCAGATTACGGAAGGTATTGACAAGATGCGAGGCCGGGCCAATGGCGGCGTGGATGAGACAAAGACCTGGAGAAACAGCTTTTTGTTTACCGGCGAGGAGCCGATTACGAAGGCAAATAGCCGTGGAGGCTCTAAGAATCGTGTAATCGAGATTGAGGTAGAGGAACGCCTTGTAGCGGACGGAAACCGCACCGTATCGATTCTGACAGAGAATTATGGGCATGCAGGAGAGAAACTGATTCATTATCTGCAGGAAGTGGATTTGCAGGTAATCAGAGATGAGTACAAGGGGTATTTTGATGCCATGTGTCACTTGGATACTACGGAAAAGCAGGCTATGGCGATGTCGTGTCTGCTGGTGGCAGATCGCATCCTGGTGGAGCAGATTTTTAAGGATGAGCAGCCTTTTGACATTGAGGATGTGAAAGAATATCTTCGCAGTGCTGCGGAGGTAGATGTAGCAGAGCGGGCTTATCAGATGGTATTAAACTGGATTGCCAGAAACCCAGTGCGCTTCGAAGACCCAAAAGCGGCCGAATCTCTAAACAAAGGAGAGGTGTGGGGGAAAATTCTCCAGAATGAAGATCAACCAGGACAATCTCCTGTGGCAGTTATCAACAAGGATGTGCTGTGTGATTATCTGGAGCAGGCTGGTTTTGATTATGCAGCGGTAAGTAAGAAATGGGCAAAGAAAAACCGGCTTGAGAGGAACTCACAGGAAAAGTATATCCATAACACCAAAGTATACGGAATTAAGGCCAATTACATAAAATTGATTATGGAACCTAATCAGGATCCAGATGGTTTTGTAAGTGTAGATGATATGGAGGATGGGGAACAGATGAGCCTTCCGTTTGATTAAAGGTCTAACCTATCAAATTTTGGTTAGACCTTAGGTTAGACCATGAAGCCCGCATGGAATAAGGCTTTATAAGTATAAGTCTAACCATCTAACCTGTCTAACCATAAACTATACACATGACGCGAGGGAAAAAAGATTGTATATTTTTTAACAATATAGTGATTTTTTAACACATAAAAATATACGCCTCTTCCCAGGGTTTTTTGGTTAGATTGTTAGACCCAACGATTTTACAAGGGTTTCAAGGTGTTTTCGGAGAAAAAATGGGGTAGACAATTCCGAAAAACAGTTAGACTTTTGGAAAGTGAGGATAAAAAATGAGCAATAAAGCAGCAGGAACCCGGTTCGAGCAGGAATTTGCAGAGCATCTCGCCAGTCACTGGTTTTGGGTGCATCTGTTTCAAGATAACAAGAACGGCCAGCCGTGTGATGTAATTGCCTGCAGAGATGGTAACGCATATTTAATTGACTGTAAGGACTGCCAGACAAAGTTCTTTGTGCTGAGCCGGATGGAAGAAAATCAGTTAAATGCCATGCAGCTGTTCCAGATGACCGGAAACGGAATCGGATTGTTTGCAATCCGGTTTCCGAATGGAGAAATCTATCTGGTACCGTATAATCGGCTGAAAGAATTAAAGGCTGCTGGATTTGGTCGAATTGATACTACAGTGTGCCGGACGCAGGGCATGAGCCTTTCAGACTGGCTGAGAGAGCGAAATAAAGACGGCGGATGGAGTGAGGGTGATGCAGATAGTGATTGGCAGTGAAATCAGAGTAAAGAACGCACCGAAGGCTTTGTATGACTGGTGCACCGAAAATCTGGTAATCCCGAATCCGGAATATACCAACCGGGCCCGCCGGGGGTTGTGGCTTGGAAAGACAGCGAAGGATCTTTGGCTCTACCGGGTGGATGGAAGCGATCTGATGCTTCCAGTGGGAATTGGAAAGGACTTACGACAGTTTATCAACCCGGAAGATGAAATAAGCGTTAATTTGGCCGATAACGGCGTTTTAGAGTATCGGGGCAATATTCCCTTGTTTGACTATCAAAAACCTGCCGTAGAGGTAATGAGGCGCACTAGCTGCGGTATTTTGCAGTCTCCTTGTGGAACGGGAAAAACCCAGATGGGAATTGCCCTGGTGGCAGCATTGAGCCGCAAGGCCTTATGGATCACACATACCCATGACCTGCTGACCCAATCCCTGGAGCGTGCGGCACAGTATTTTCCTCGTGAGAGTCTGGGGACCATTACTTCCGGTAAGGTGCAGGTAGGCAGCCATATGACATTTGCAACAGTTCAGACCCTTTGTAAGTTGGATTTGGCGCAGTACCGGAATGCGTGGGATGTGATAATTGTGGATGAGTGTCACCGGCTAGCTGGTACGCCTACGCAGGTAACTATGTTTTACAAGGTTATGAATAGTCTGGCGGCCAGATATAAGTACGGCCTGTCAGCTACGGTGCATCGGTCAGATGGTATGATTAAAAGCACCTTTGCAGTATTGGGACCGGTAGTGTATCGGGTTCCGGATGAGGCTGTAGCAGCTAAGACTATGCAGGTAAGGATTTGTCAGAGAGATACGGGAGTGAAACTTGCAATGAGTTGCCTGGACACAGATGGAACCTTAAAGTATAACAGTTTGTTGGACTACCTGGCGGAGAACCGGGAACGGAACGAGCTGATTGTAAAGGATCTGACATTACAAGCCGGACACGCCTGCCTGGTGCTTTCCAGCAGACTGGCACACCTGCGGCGGCTGATGGTTATGTTACCGGAAGAGATTCGGGAGCGGGTCGTGATGATTGATGGCAGCATGACAAGCAAGCGGGCTCGGGTGCAACGGGAGCAGGCCATAGAGGATATGAGGAGCGGACGGAAAGACATTCTTTTCGCCAGCTTTGGTCTGGCAAAGGAAGGACTGGATATACCGAGGCTGGACCGGTTATTCCTGGTATCACCACAAAAGGATTATGCAGTGGTAACCCAGAGCATTGGCCGGATTGCCCGTGTGGCTGATGGGAAGCGGGATGCTGTCTGTTACGATTATGTAGATGACATTGCATTCTGCCAGAATCAGTACCGGCGCCGAAGGACGCATTACAGGAAAGCGGGGTGTATTTTATGACAAGGCAGGAGCAACAAGCCGCTCTGGCTAAGGGTGTGTGGTGTGATTCCTATAAATTTTACCTGAAATATCACGGTCGTCTGGCAGGGGCGGAAATGTGGGAGGAAGCTACAAGAGATTTTAGTGAGATCGTGAAGAAATACGGAAGCGCTGCGGTTTGCGGGCGAATTATGTTGGCAGCGTTCAGTCTTTTAGAGGAGGAAAGCCGATGAGCAAGAGCAGAGCGAATAAACAGAACCGGTTGAGAGACCAGATTAAGCGGCAGAAGAATGATGTTTATAAGTTTAAGGGGAGGAAGAATCATGGATGAAAAAAACGAGTCTGTGGTGGGGGACAAAGAACGCGAGGCGTGGAGACAGAAAAAGAAAGAAGCTAAGGCCCGGATGGCTGCCATGCAGGCTCTGCCCTATGAGGTAAAAGTTAAGCGTGCAGAGTTGCGGGCTAGGGAGTTTGTGGAGCGCCTGGATGATATGGAGTTAAATGCCCATGTCAGCGTAGGTGGCCTGGACAGTATTGTGCTGCTGTTGTTCCTTCGGAAAATCGGAATCGATGTTCCTGCCATATCCGTATCATCCCTGGAAGATAGCAGTATTCAGAAGATTCACAAGGAACTTGGAGTGATTCGGATTCCAATTGGTAAACCCAAGGTAGAGATCCTGCAGGAATATGGTTTCCCAGTAATCAGTAAAAAGATTGCTGGACGGATCGACACCTTACAGAATCCAACGGAAAAGAACAAGACCGTACGCCATGCCATTATCACAGGCGAATGCGGAGCACAAGGGCATTATGCCAAGAATAGCCGTATGCAGCTTCCAAAGAAGTGGCTGGAGTTGTTTGCGGGATATGAAAACGAAAACGAGGGTGTAAACTATCAGATTGCACCGTTTAAGGTGTCCAATAAGTGCTGCCAGTATATGAAAGAGGAACCCTGCGATAAATGGGCTATGGAGCACAATAGTAAACCGTTTTTAGGGCTGATGGCTTCAGAAGGCGGACAGCGAGAGGAGGCGCTTACCGAACACGGCTGCAATTACTTTGGTAAGGGCGTGATTCGGTCAGCACCGTTTGCTCCGTTCCTGCGTCAAGATCTATTGCAACTGGCTATTGATTTAAAGGCACCAGTGCCAGAGATTTACGGAGAGATTGCCAGAAAACCAGACGGAACCCTATACACCACAAAGGCTCAGAGAACCGGCTGTAGCATGTGTGGATTTGGAATTCACATGGAGCGGCGGCCACACCGATTTGATCAGCTCCGGGAGCGGAACCCTAAAGAATGGGAATTCTGGATGTACCGATGTTGTACGGATCCAGAAACCGGCGAGAAGTATGGATGGGGCAGAGTGTTGGATTATATTGGGGTTCCTTGGGAGGATTATCCAGCAGTACAGATGGATATGTTTAGAGATTTTTTGCTGGAGGAGGGATGACATGGATCTTGGTGACAAGATTAAAGAGCTGCGCAAGCAAAAAGGAATGACCCAAGCGGAACTAGGGCTGGCTATCGGCGTATGTAACCGGACAATATCTGGTTGGGAACACAAAAGATATAATCCCAATTACGACAACATAAGCGAACTGGAAATGGTGCTAGGAGAGCCGTTAAGGGGGTATAGTCAGGTTTTGACACGAAAGACGGTAAAAGTATCGAGGAAAGAGAAAAAGCCCGTCTATGAGGTAAATAAGCCTGTTGATGTGGGTAAGATAGGTGCGCTGTACCGGGCACGATGGAGTATCGAGGAGATTGCTAGGGATGTACATATTCCGGCGAGCGAAGTTGTTAAGTATTTGAGGAGGATGGAGAGAGATGAAGAACGCAGAAGGCTATCCTGACCCGACAGCAGGGAAGGCGATTAAGAGAGCGGATAAACCGCCGGAGGAAGTAATAAACTTCCGGCGGGCTATGAAGCTGATGTGCATTATCTGCCGGGTGCGGGTATTGGGGAAAATTACTGTTGTGGATGAGAAAGGGAGAAGGTGGTAGGAGATGAACCGGTCAGAACGTAAGAGACTGGAAAAACAGAACCGAATCCGAAACGAAAACCGAAAGTTGATTGATGTCATTGCCCAGGATACCGAAAATCAGCGCGTAGAGGCCCTTATGACGTGTTTTGCGCTTGCAATGCATGAAGAGTTCGGTTTCGGCAAAAAACGCGTTCTACGGGCACTCAGACGTGTTGACGGGTATATGGGTACATGGATAAAGGACGAAGAGAGCCTTGTATATCTCAAACAAAAGGTGAAGGACGAAATAGGAATCATAATATCGTGTTAGGAGGTGATGCCGTTGGATAAGGAGGTGCTGATACAGTATTGCGAGATGAAAGAAGAGATAAAGGATTTACGGCAGCGAATCATGAAACTGGACAAGTTCCTGGAGAAACCGCCGATTGTAGCAGATACCGTAACAGGGAGCAGGAAGGATTTGACAATTGGCCCGATTAAGATTACTGGGATTCCGGATCCGGAGTATACCCGCAAGAAAAACGCGAGAATACGATACAGGGCGTTGTTGGAGGCAAAAGAAGCGGAACTTTTGGAGCTGACTTGCCAAGCAGAGGAATACATAGACAGCATCCAGAAATCAGAACTGCGGATTATGTTCCGGTTGTATTACATTGACGGTCTGACATGGGTGCAAGTGGCGCATCGGATGAATCGGATGTTCCCAAAGAGAAGAATTAAGTTCACAGATGACAACTGTTGGAGAAGAAATCAAAGATTTTTTGAAAATGTCGGGTCATGTCGGGAAGAAAAATGTTAATATGTATCATGAAGCCAAAGGCATCCAGCCAGCGGCTTCCTCCACGTAAATATGCTTCCAACCAGGTGTTACAGCCTGGCTGGGGAAATTGGGACGTAGCTCAGCGAGAGAGCAGCTGGCTTATAACCAGTGTATCGGAGGTTCGAGCCCTTCCGTCCCGATTGCTTTTTTTCATAATACCCCTTTCTGGAGCGCCTGTCGTGAGATGGGTGCTTTTATTTTGTCGATTTCTGTGCTATTATTGTAATAATACAAAAGACGTGGAGGCATAAAAATGGCAGAAAATAATGGAAACAACAGTAACAGAAATCAGAAGCCAGCTGAAAGACCAGTTTTTGAACACGGAGGCTATCACGAAAGAAGTCATCCTGACAATAGAACAACTACTACAAGTCAAAAACCGGCACCCGGTCATAAAAGGTAAGGCGATAGTTTGGACGCAGAAAATATTTTAAAAATTATTGATGCATTGCCAGAATACATTAAGTACATATACCCTGGTTATTTGAGCATATATTTGTATTTGTTTTTTCGCGGGAAAACATTAAGAGATAATAATTATATTTTTCTTAAAGCCATTTCTATTAGTTACATATATATGTGGTTGGTTCAATGGCTTGGGCAGTCAGTTTTTCTTCGAGAAATCATGAATACCGTTTTTTTTAGTGCGCCAAAAGAGTTAAAACAGAATATTTGCTTGTTGATGTTATCGATAGTTGTTGCATACATTTTTTATCGTATAGCAATATCGAGTAGAATTTGTAAGATTTTGGAGCTTTTCAAAGTTAGAACAACTTTTTATGATAATGAAATCGAGGCGTTAGCTGATTTTAATGAAGGCGCATGGTTGGTTGTGTATTTAAAAGATGATTCTGTTGTCTATGAAGGATCCTTGGGAGAAAAGGAGATGGAGGCGGATAAGCGACAATATATATGTTTAAATGCATATTATAAATACTTTTTGGGCGCAAATGGGAAACCGTGCGAACCGTACATAGAAGATCACGGAACAGAACCAGATGAAAAGGTAATGATTTTTTATGATAGTATTAAACGAATTGAAAAAAGAGTAAACTAAAGGGCCACCCCGTGTGGCTCTTTTCTTATACTCAAAACAACACGAATCGAGGTGATCGGACATGGCCAGAGCGCCGGATCCAAGAATTGAACAGGCGAAGGCCATGTATCTGGAAGGTCAGAAATTGGTTGAGATTGCGAGTCAACTAAATCTGCCGGAAGGCACGGTCCGTCGCTGGAAGTGTACACATAAGTGGGATAACGAACGTTCGGATAAGAAAAGCGAGCGTTCGCAAAAGCGTAAGCGTGGGGCTCAACCTAAAAACCAGAATGCCATCGGCAATAACGGCGGCGCTCCGGAGAACAATAAGAATGCAGTCACCACGGGAGAGTTCGAAACTCTCCTTTTTGATTGCCTGGATCCGGAGGAGCAGCGCCTGGCGCAGGCCGTGCCGGAGGACAAACAGAAACTTCTCATGCAGGAGATTCAGCTTCTGACCGTCCGGGAGCGACGGATGCTGAAGCGGATCAACCTGCTGCGGATGTCCTTGGATGATTCTGGTGGATCATCCGGAGATGAGACTGGTCTGACGGTGGTGAGTCACAAGAGCGGACTGGAAAAGGATAAGGAGACGGATCTTCTGGAATACCGCGGCAAGCTGGGGCAGATCCAGAACATAGAGGACGCGCTGACCCGTGTACAGGCCCGAAAGCAGGTGGCCATTGATTCGCTGCACCGGTATGGCGTGGATGATGCTCGCTTAGAAATCGAACTAATGCGGCTTGATTTGCAGGCCCTTAAACTGGGCGGACAGGAGGCTGAGATAGAGGATGACGGCTTCCTGGAAGCACTAAACGCTGAAGCTGGAGAGCTGTGGAGTGGTGCAGATGATTCGAGACAAGATTGAGCAGATAAAAAGCAAAGTAGAAAGCCTAAAAGGGCAGCGTGGAATCCTGACAAAGGTGCAGGTCTTTCAGTTCCAGCCGTTCTCCCGACGGCAGAAGCAAATCCTTACCTGGTGGACTACGAACAGTCCTGTGAAGGATTATGACGGCATCATAGCAGATGGGGCGATTCGTTCCGGAAAAACGGTATGCATGTCGCTGTCGTTTGTGATGTGGGCCATGAGCGCCTTTAACGGTCAAAACTTCGCCATGTGCGGTAAGACCATTGGTTCTTTCCGGAGAAACGTGCTGTTTTGGCTGAAACTGATGTTAAAAAGCCGCGGTTATCAGGTTGTAGACCACCGGGCAGATAATCTGGTGGAGATAAGCCGCGGAGCAGTCACCAACTATTTTTACATTTTTGGCGGTAAGGACGAGCGCAGTCAGGATCTGATACAGGGTATTACTCTGGCGGGCCTGTTCTGTGATGAAGTCGCTCTGATGCCGGAATCCTTTGTAAATCAGGCAACGGGCCGATGCTCTGTGAGCGGGTCGAAATACTGGTTTAACTGCAATCCGGATGGACCATATCACTGGTTTAAGACAAACTGGATTGACAAGGCCATTGGCTACCTGGGCAAGAAAAAGGTTGCCAGGATAAAAGCTGAAGCAGAGGCCGCAGGAAAGGAACCAGACCTCAAAAAATTACTGTATGTCCATTTTACCATGGACGATAACCTGAGCCTGTCAGAAGAGATTAAGGCCAGGTATCGGAGCATGTATACCGGTGTCTTCTTCAAGCGTTATATCATGGGGCTCTGGGCGATGGCTGAGGGTGTTATCTATGATATGTTTGACCCTGACAAGCATACCGCGGATACTGAGGCTCTGGCAGCCGCATATAAGGCCAGGACAGGGCATGATTTCTGGATTGCTGATAAGTATGTCAGCTGCGACTACGGCACCCAGAACCCGACCGCTTTTCTTTTGTGGCAGCAAGGCGCGGATAAGAAATGGTACTGCCGGCGGGAGTATTATTACTCCGGCAGAGATAAGGGCAGACAAAAGACCGATGCAGAGTTTTCCAGGGATTTAAAAGACTGGCTGCATGGAGAGAGTATCCGTTTTGTGGTACTGGATCCTGCGGCTGCATCATTTAAAGCTCAGCTAGAAAAAGACGGATTTAAGGTCAAAAAAGCAAAAAACGATGTTTTAGATGGCATCCGGTTTGTGGCTACGCTATTAAACCAGGGTGCTATTTTGATTGATAAAAACTGCGATAACCTGATAAAAGAGTTCGCGTCCTATATCTGGGACGCAAAGGCAGCGGAAAAGGGCGAGGATAAGCCGGTGAAAGAGCATGACCACGCGCTTGATGCTGTGCGTTACCTGTGTATGACAATAATTAAAATGCGTCCGGGCATCCGGATTTTAAAATGAGGTGCAATAGATGGATATATTATTTAACCCGGATAAAAACCGGATGACAAATATGCAGCTGTGCCGACTGTACATGGATGAATTTGTAAAATCGGCAGAGCGTAAATGGATGATGGACGGCGATGCATATTATCGTGTGGACAACCCGGAAATCATGAACCGGAAGAAGTATAGGTACCGGGAAAATGAGGCAACCGGAGAAATCGAAAAGATAATTGATAACGCAAAGCCCAACAACAAGAGAGCGCACGGATTTATGTATATTCTGGTGGAAGATAAGGTGAATTACCTGTTATCCAAGCCATATACGCTCACTTGCGAGGAATCCGAAGAGTTTTTAGAGCAGGTGCAGACAACCCTTGGGGAATCCTTCCAGAGTAAGCGCTTGATGCGTCTTGGCGTGTCAGCCAGTAACGGCGGTATCTCCTGGCTGCATCCATACATCGATGAGACAGGGCAGTTTAAGACAATGATTGTCAGGCCGGAGGAAGCAATTCCGCTTTGGACAGATAACGACCACGAGAAAATGAGTGGATTTATCTGGTTTTACAATTTGGATGTCATTGAGGGGCAGGAGCAAAAGACTGTTACAAAAGTAGAGTATTGGACTGCGGATGGTGTAGCCTATTACGTTTCCGACTCTGAGGGAGAAGGATGGGATTTGCGTCTGGATGCAGAGAGGTATCTGGATGCGGTCACAGAGGACGGCGAGTTCCAGGAGCATTTTCTGGTAGGTGGTCTTCCGGAGAGCTGGGGGAAGGTCCCATTTGTGCCGTTTAAAAACAACGACTATGAGCTGCCGGACCTTAAATTCATCAAAACCCTGATTGATGGATATGACAAGGGCCGCTCCGATGTGGCAAACATGCTCGACGAGTTAAGCTCCATTGTTTACGCGTTAAAAGGGTATGGTGGAAATGACCTGGGTGAGTTTATGCGGGATTTAAACTACTTCCGGGCTATTTCCCTGGATGAAGATGGCGGGGCAGAAGCGCTAAGTACACCCATTGACATCACGGCAGCCAAGGAAGACTTTGAGGCGCTGAAAAAAGATATCTACGATTTCGGGCAGGGGGTCGATAAAAACAGTGACAGGCTGGGCAATAGTCCGTCTGGTATCGCCCTTAAATTTATTTATTCCGGACTGGATCTTAAGTGCAATCGTCTGGAAAATGCCTTTAAGGCGGGCATGGGGGAGTTGTTTTGGTTTGTGTGCAGATATTTGGAGCTGACAGGAGCCGGAAGCTATCCGGATTGTAAAATCGATGTGACGTTTAACCGGGATATTGCTATTAACGAGAGCCAGGCTATTACCGACTGTGCAGCATCCAAGGGCATCATTTCAGATGAGACGATTGTGAAAAATCATCCGTGGACAGAGGATGCAACAGAGGAGCTTGCTCGGTTAAATGCCCAGCGCGAGGCAGAGAAGGCTGAGTTGTCTGACATGTTCCCGGAGGGCGGTGAGGAGTAGTGGATTACTGGCAGAAGCGGCAGGAGGCCATGTACAAGGCCGGAGAGATGCAGGTTAATCAATACTTTAAGCGGTTGGAAAAAGCATTTAACCAGTCAAAGAGGGAGTTGCAAAAGACGATAGAGGCTTTCTATTTCCGGTATGCAGAAGAAAACGGCTTATCCTTCGTAGCGGCTCAGAAGCGGCTCGATGCGGAGGAGCTGGGAGAGCTTAATGATTTTATTGCGCTTGCTATGGATAACATTGGGAAATATAACCAACAGGTCAATAATATGTCCCTGAAAGCCAGAGTGACCCGTTATCAGGCTCTGGAGATGCAGGTGGATGCAATTTTAAGACAGCTCTATGCGATTGATTATCAGGCAGAATCAGAAAAGGCCATGCAGGAAGTCTATGAGGATACCTATTACCGGACATGGTACAGTATCGACCAGTACCACGGATTCCATCAGGCTTTTGCACAGGTGGAGCCTCGTGTTGTGGAAAAATTGCTGGAATATCCGTTTAATGGTGCAGCATTTTCCAGCAGGCTTTGGAAACAGAAAGACCACCTGCAAACGCAGCTGACGGAGGCAGTGACCACGATGCTGATCCAAGGCAGGCACCCGTCCACCCTGACAAAAGAGTTTGCAAAAAAGATGCAGTCGAAAAAATTTGATGCATACCGGCTGCTGCATACAGAGTCATCCTTCCTGATGAGCGAGGCTACCCATACAGGATACAAAGAGGACGGGGTGGAAAAGTATGAGATTTTAGCAACTCTCGACAGTAAGACTTGTGAGATTTGCGGAGAACTGGACGGCAATGTGTACGAAGTTGGGAAGGAAATTACAGGTGTCAATATGCCGCCGTTCCACCCGCTTTGTCGTTGTACAGATTTCCCACATTATGCCGATACGCCGACTAAAGGAATGGTCAGAGTGGCCAGAGACCCAGGAACAGGGAAAACTTATGAAGTCCCGGCGGATATGACCTACAAAGACTGGAAACGAGAGTTTGCGACATCGCAACGGAGGTAAACATGATAACAGCAGTATTTACAGATAACAGCGACTATGCCCGCGCTACTGGCCTCTGGCAGTGGGACTACGGGCAGAGACTACGGATAGAAGGACTAAAACTGCCCACAGCGATAGAAATCCATTTCGCTCTGACAGAACAGTCCGGGGATGCCATCACCAGAGTAGGTACCACCAAGGATGGCGTGACAGAGGTAGTCATCCCGGATAGCCTGTTGGAGAATCAGGCAGCAGGCGCGACCTATGAGATTTACGCATGGATCTATCTGGCAGATAAGACATCCGGTGAAACCATCAAACGGATTTCCATGCAGGTCAAGCGCAGACCAAAGCCGGAAGCCTTTGACGCGCCGGAAGATGCAGAACTCTTCCGGGAAGCCATTGAGGCGGTAAATGCATCTGCAGACCGGGCAGAGACGGCACGAGAAGGAGCCGAAGCCGCTCAGGAGGCAGCGGAAGCAGCAGCCGGTAAAATTGAGGGTGAGATTACCGGAGCCGGTCAGATTGCCGAGCAGGTAAAGCAGGATGCGGATGCAGTTGCGAAAGACAAACAGGCAGTATCTCAGATGGTGACAGAGACCACCAAGAATGCCCAGAATGCAGCCGAAAGCGCACAGGCGGCAGAACGTTCCAGTACCGCAGCAAAAGAGGCACAGACCGCCGCTGAGAATGCAGGGGAAAGAGCAACATCCGCCA